>Ga0222626_1001299_pt1 | contig 11240 bp, 5 predicted proteins | sample AntAcemetageno91_FD_179862 | JGI IMG/M metagenome (GOLD analysis project Ga0222626, IMG submission 179862) | Saline water microbial communities from Ace Lake, Antarctica - #91 | ecosystem: Environmental > Aquatic > Non-marine Saline and Alkaline > Saline | place: Antarctica: Ace Lake | collected...
CTTTTTTTCAATTTTTTTCCGTTGGGAAATATCACGGATCGTAATCATGAATGAATTAAGCGCCTCATCAGTGTTCTGGATCAAAGTTAAACTGATTTCGCTTAAAAATAAAGATTTGTTCTTCTTTCTAATTTTTAACTCAATGTTTTGTAAGATCCCTTCGCTTAATGTTTTTTTAATGGCCTCCTGGATGATTATTTTTTCGTCTGTTGGCACAAACCTGAAAAAATGTTTTCCGATTATTTCGTCCCTGTTTTCAACTCCCAATAACTCAAGCCCTATTCCTGAAACTTCAGCGATGACACCTTCCAGATCGATTATCATAACACCATCGGGAGAAGCATTTAACATAGTCCTATATTTTTCCTCGCTTACTTTCAGTGCCTGCTCTGCCATCTTGCTCAAGGTGATGTCTTTTGTAAAACCAAGAAATCGTGTTTCCGAAAGTTTAACGGCTTCTAGGATCCACCATCGTGTAGTTCCGTTTTTATGTTTGAACATCAATTCGTCTTTTACTATGCCAGCTTTAACCATTTTTCTGAAAAGAGCCAGGCCTTCTTCATGCGATTCTTCCTGTAGTATATCTGAAACCGACATTTTCAAAAGTTCATTCTTGGAATATCCTGTTATCCTGCATGCTGATTGGTTAACCTCAACGTATCTTCCTGTTTCATCGGTAATAAAAATACCATCAGGGGCATTATCTACGTAATTGCGGTATTTTTTCTCACTATTTTTTAGGTTAACATTAGATACGAGTAATTCATCTACTAATTCTTTCTGCAACTTTGCTTTTCTGAGAATTGTCTGTTTTTGATCGAAAAGGTCAATAAATACATTGATTTTAGATCGCAATACATGAGTATTAACTGGTTTAAAAATATAATCGACTGCCCCGGAGCCATACCCTTTGAATAATTCCATTTCATCGAAATAGCTTGCTGTAATAAAAATGATTGGCACTTTTACATCTGATTTTTTTTCATTTAATTTTAATGCCAGTTCATAGCCATTCATCCCGGGCATCTTGATGTCGACGATTGCAAGCGCAAGTTCAATCCCCTTGGTTTTTTCCAAAGCCTCATTACCCGAAAGTGCTTTGATCAGGTTGACTTTGATATTCTTGCAGATTTCCTCCAAGAGTTTTAAATTGACGTCCAAATCGTCAACAATAAGTACGTTAGGTAGTGGTATCATGAATTAATTGGTGGTGGTATCATGAATCAATAATAGTTTGTAATTAACAAAACTAATTAACTTTTTTCACAACGAAACACAGAAGTCACAAAAATTACTTTATTTCGATTAGGATTATCAGAAATCCAAGATGTGAGCAATTACTTTTATGGGATAGAGATATTACTTTTTTAAAGGCAATATTTAGAGACTGTCTAAATTAGTTGTTAAAACTAGAGTAATAATTGTTGCTTGTCAAGGGAGGAAAAGTTTTAAATTTCCCAATAATTTGGCAGGGACTTCTCCCAATCCATTTTGAATTGAGGCACATAAGGTTATATCATATAAGTTTATTTGCTGACATAATTTTGATTAGTATATAATCATGAATAAAGTCTGACATCCAACAAAGATAAAATTTTTAGAAGCTAAAGCGAGATGCACAGTGCATAGTTTTAACTAATTTTGAGACCAATAATTTTTTTTTAATATACCTTTCAAACTCTTGTGTGTATTAATTTGATCCCTAAAGTCAGATTATGAAACACCGTACATTTTAACCATTTCTACCATTGTTCTTACTGCTTTCTCTTTCATGATTTACATTATTTTTGATTCTACTAACTTCGCTTAAACATAGTGTTTTTGCATACTCATTTATTTCAAAGCCGGATTCCTTAGCAAAATCCTTAAATGTTTTATACTCACCTTTTTCTAATTCAAAATGAATAGCGACCAGTCTTCCATACAGTTCTGGGTTGTTTTTACATCGGTTCGCCATTCCTCTGCACGATGACGAGCAGTAGAAAGCATCTATTCTCTTGGAATAAAATTGTTTATTGCAATATCGACAGGATTTTTTATACGGATATAGCAACACCGGCCTATAGCTTATTTAAAGCTTATAAAAAAGATGAAATAGAGAGAGAAAAATACAATAAAATGGTTGAAGCTTTGAAAAATTCTATTCAAATATTTATTGCTGTATAAAGTTACCTAAAATAGACAAATGGTTGATATACAGACGGATTAAAACCATTTCACAATGGAGGAAATTACTTATAATTTTAAGTATTCACTCCGCAAAAGGGTATTTACCCTGCAAATAAATACATATTATACAACAAATGGATATAAAAAAGGGTAATTACCTTTATTTTACGCTAAAAACGATCAACTAATCACCAATAATTAAATAGCTAATTTAGCCCTTTTCTCCCCCAAACGCTTAATTTTTACAAATTACAAGAGCATCCATTACTAATCATTCAGGTTTATTATTAATCTTTACTAATCATTCAGTTTCTTTCATACCTAAATGATTGTCAAGGCTATGTTTGCAGCACCAAATAATACGAAAAGTTGCAACAAATAATAGCTTGAATGAAATTATTTTCGTTAACAACTCAAGCAGCACTTGGTACAAGCGTTTATCTACTTAATAATTTAGGTGTAGATATAAAAGGCCTTGTAGATAAGTTTTTTAACTTAAAATCATTTGCCAAAAAGCAAAATCGGGCGTAGTTGCCAAAGCAGAGCACCAACTCGAAGTAGAAAAAAATATTTACCAAAAAACTACAATTGCAAAAGGATAAAAATGCAACAACCAACGGCAAAAAGCCTCTCCCGACAAAACAAAACGTATCCGCATAGCCAAAGCTAAGTTGAAATTATTAGAATTAATGTCATTAGAGGGTATTCACCCTAAAATTAAAGTTGTGAAGTAATGGAAAAGTTAGTTGATAATCTTGTAATTATTGGAATGCTAGTTTTCGATTGTTTCTCTGAGAACTATTGTGCATTCTAACTCGAATCATAGTTTTAGGACAATGTAGCCTCATCTATTTGTTATTAAGGTACAAATTCCGCAAGGCAGTCTGCTGGTCAACACTTATGTCTAAGCCTTCAGAAAAATAATCTTCGATACTGCCATATTCTGTATGCATTTCTTCAAATGCAGCATTGAGGTACTCTTCTTTCACACCTAGGATGGATTCGACAATATTTCGTTCTCCGCCTGCAGCAACAAATCGTTGGATAACTTCCTCGTACATTGGGAGAATATAATCATTGCTGCGCAAGTAATCCTCTACAACAATTTCCTCCGGCACGCCAATAAGGGTCAACAAAGCTGCTGCTGACCATCCGGTTCTATCCTTGCCAGTCGTACAATGAAAAAGTGCTGGCAACTGAGTTTCATCTCCAAGCGATAGGAATAATTCCTTGAATGCTATTTGTGCACTATTCAAAGAAATAAACTGTCGGTAAGCGACCTTAAACTTCTCTTCAACTTGTCCATTACCAAGGTCGATATTCGCTTGTAGAGGATCCTGTAGAAGTTCTATCAGATTTGCAGGTCCAGAATTTGGGTCGTCAGCCAACACATCCAGCCAAACGTTATTGACTCCAGAAGGTAGTTCATCAGGTTTAGCATCTCGTTCGGTGGAGGTACGCAAGTCAAAGTCAGTTTTAAGATTGAGTTTTGCAAGCAAAAGCATATCATTTTCACTAATGCTAGAGAGTTGATTTGAACGATATACCAATCCTCTGGAAATAGTGGCTCCATTTGTAGTTTTGTAACCGCCCATATCTCGCAGATTAGGGATGGAAACAATACCCAAACTTAGTCCTGGTTCTACTTCTGGTACTGTTTCATCATCACTCTCTTTGGAGCAAGAACTAAAGGTTATGCTTGACAATACAATTAATAAAACAAGCATGCAATTGGTGAGTAATTTACTGGTGTAACTCATAATTTTGTTATTTAAGATTTGGTGTATATTTAATAAGTATCATGAAATTAATCAATTAACAAATTTACTTCAATACTGAGAGAATGCTTGTAGGATAAATCTGATATTTTTGTAGGATAAACCGTACAAGGGAGATGTTAAGGTTTTTTCAAAATATGGTAAATGTAACAAGGAAGAGAAACTATGACATTAAACTAATGGTTAATAAATTAGCGTCATATAGCTATATCAACTGATTTTCAATACAGTATCGAGCAAGATCGGTATTCTTTTCTAATTGCATTTTTTTCATAACCCTGCTTCGGTAGGTACTAACTGTTTTATTGGAAATAAAAAGTTCGGTTCCAATTTCTTTTAATGATTTTCCTGCAGCAATTTTAATCATAATTTCGTATTCACGCTCCGACAGTTTTTCATGTGTTGGCTGATTACCATCGTTGTTTAGCTGAACTGCCATACAATCGGCTAAGGACTGAGAGATATATTTGCCATTTTCTGCAATTTTTCTTACTGCCAACATGAGTTCTTCTGCAGCAGCATCCTTTGTAAGGTAACCCGAAGCCCCATATTTAAGGGCACGTATTGCATATTGTTCTTGGGGATGCATGCTAAGCATGAGCACATTGGTCTTGGGCCATTTTTTCTTTACTTGCTGAAGGACATCTAAGCCGCTCAGATCAGGTAAGGAAATATCGAGTAGCAGGAGGTTGTAAGTTGCATTTTCAAGCATTTCAAACACTTCTCCTCCATTTGCGGCTTCGTTAATAAGGCGAATATTTTCGTGTTGAGAAAGTATTTGCCTCAGTCCATCACGAACAATTTTATGATCGTCACAAATCAATACATTCATAACTTATCTTTATTTATGGGAAAAGTAACTAATATTTTGCTTCCAAAGTCATTCCCTCGACTTATCTCAAAGGACCCTCCCAATGAAGCCGTTCTTTCACTCATGCTCATTATTCCAAATGATTTTTTTGAATTGATTTCATCTTCTGTAATTCCCACTCCATTATCTGCTACGACCAATTGAATGACATCACCTTGTTTGTTGAGCAAAATTTCGACATGTTTCGCACGGGCATGTCGGGCAATGTTTGTAAGAGATTCCTGAACAATCCGGAACAGCGGAAGCGACTTGTCTTTTGAAATGGGAATTTCACTGTCAATATCCAGAAAAACTTCTATACCGTAGCGTTTTGAAAATTCTTTGGTGTACCAGTCGATGGCAGCTTCCAGACCTAGATCATCAATAATTTCGGGCCTTAGTTGTGAAGTAATCCTCTGAACCGACTTGATGGTGTTTCCCACTAAAGCTTTAACATTATCAAGTTTCTCCTTCACGACGATATCTGATGTTTGTTGCTTGATAATTTCCAGATCAATTTTTACAGCAGTCAATGCTTGCCCTAAATCATCGTGTAGTTCCCTTGAAATGTTTAGCCTTTCATTTTCTCTTGCCTGCTCAATATGTTCTGATAATTGTTGTAATTGCTCCAATGACTTTTGTAATTCTTCCTCTATTTTCTTACTCTTGGTGATGTCTTTTGTAAAACCAAGAAATCGTGTTTCCGAAAGTTTAACGGTTTCTAGGATCCACCATCGTGTAGTTCTGTTTTTATGTTTGAACATCAATTCTGTATTTAATGTGCCGAGTTTAACCATTTTTCTGAACTGAGCCAGACCTTCTTCAAGCGATTCTTCCGTTAGTACATCTGAAATCGACATTTTTAAAAGCTCATTCTTGGAATATCCTGTTATCCTGCATGCTGCTTCGTTCACTTCGATGTTTCTTCCGGTTTCATCTGCAACAAAAATACCATCAGGGGCATTATCTATGTAATTGCGGTATTTTTCCTCGCTCTTTCTTAGGTTAACATTAGATATGGTTAACTCATCTACTAATTCTTTCCGTAACTTTGCTTTTCTGAGAATTGTCTGTTTTTGATCGAAAAGGTCAATAAATACATTGATTTTAGATCGCAATATATGAGCATTAACTGGTTTAAAAATATAATCGACTGCCCCGGAACCATACCCTTTGAATACTTCCACTTCATCGAAATAGTTTGCTGTAATAAAAATGATTGGCACTTTTACATCTGATTTTTTTTCATTTAATTTTAATGCCAGTTCATAGCCATTCATCCCGGGCATCTTGATGTCGACGATTGCAAGCGCAAGTTCAATCCCCTTGGTTTTTTCCAAAGCCTCATTACCCGAAAGTGCTTTGATCAGGTTGACTTTGATATTCTTGCAGATTTCCTCCAAGAGTTTTAAATTGACGTCCAAATCGTCAACAATAAGTACGTTAGGTAGTGGTATCATGAATTAATTGGTGGTGGTATCATGAATCAATAATAGTTTGTAATTAACAAAACTAATTAACTTTTTTCACAACGAAACACAGAAGTCACAAAAATTACTTTATTTCGATTAGGATTATCAGAAATCCAAGATGTGAGCAATTACTTTTATGGGATAGAGATATTACTTTTTTAAAGGCAATATTTAGAGACTGTCTAAATTAGTTGTTAAAACTAGAGTAATAATTGTTGCTTGTCAAGGGAGGAAAAGTTTTAAATTTCCCAATAATTTGGCAGGGACTTCTCCCAATCCATTTTGAATTGAGGCACATAAGGTTATATCATATAAGTTTATTTGCTGACATAATTTTGATTAGTATATAATCATGAATAAAGTCTGACATCCAACAAAGATAAAATTTTTAGAAGCTAAAGCGAGATGCACAGTGCATAGTTTTAACTAATTTTGAGACCAATAATTTTTTTTTAATATACCTTTCAAACTCTTGTGTGTATTAATTTGATCCCTAAAGTCAGATTATGAAACACCGTACATTTTAACCATTTCTACCATTGTTCTTACTGCTTTCTCTTTCATGATTTACATTATTTTTGATTCTACTAACTTCGCTTAAACATAGTGTTTTTGCATACTCATTTATTTCAAAGCCGGATTCCTTAGCAAAATCCTTAAATGTTTTATACTCACCTTTTTCTAATTCAAAATGAATAGCGACCAGTCTTCCATACAGTTCTGGGTTGTTTTTACATCGGTTCGCCATTCCTCTGCACGATGACGAGCAGTAGAAAGCATCTATTCTCTTGGAATAAAATTGTTTATTGCAATATCGACAGGATTTTTTATACGGATATAGCAACACCGGCCTATAGCTTATTTAAAGCTTATAAAAAAGATGAAATAGAGAGAGAAAAATACAATAAAATGGTTGAAGCTTTGAAAAATTCTATTCAAATATTTATTGCTGTATAAAGTTACCTAAAATAGACAAATGGTTGATATACAGACGGATTAAAACCATTTCACAATGGAGGAAATTACTTATAATTTTAAGTATTCACTCCGCAAAAGGGTATTTACCCTGCAAATAAATACATATTATACAACAAATGGATATAAAAAAGGGTAATTACCTTTATTTTACGCTAAAAACGATCAACTAATCACCAATAATTAAATAGCTAATTTAGCCCTTTTCTCCCCCAAACGCTTAATTTTTACAAATTACAAGAGCATCCATTACTAATCATTCAGGTTTATTATTAATCTTTACTAATCATTCAGTTTCTTTCATACCTAAATGATTGTCAAGGCTATGTTTGCAGCACCAAATAATACGAAAAGTTGCAACAAATAATAGCTTGAATGAAATTATTTTCGTTAACAACTCAAGCAGCACTTGGTACAAGCGTTTATCTACTTAATAATTTAGGTGTAGATATAAAAGGCCTTGTAGATAAGTTTTTTAACTTAAAATCATTTGCCAAAAAGCAAAATCGGGCGTAGTTGCCAAAGCAGAGCACCAACTCGAAGTAGAAAAAAATATTTACCAAAAAACTACAATTGCAAAAGGATAAAAATGCAACAACCAACGGCAAAAAGCCTCTCCCGACAAAACAAAACGTATCCGCATAGCCAAAGCTAAGTTGAAATTATTAGAATTAATGTCATTAGAGGGTATTCACCCTAAAATTAAAGTTGTGAAGTAATGGAAAAGTTAGTTGATAATCTTGTAATTATTGGAATGCTAGTTTTCGATTGTTTCTCTGAGAACTATTGTGCATTCTAACTCGAATCATAGTTTTAGGACAATGTAGCCTCATCTATTTGTTATTAAGGTACAAATTCCGCAAGGCAGTCTGCTGGTCAACACTTATGTCTAAGCCTTCAGAAAAATAATCTTCGATACTGCCATATTCTGTATGCATTTCTTCAAATGCAGCATTGAGGTACTCTTCTTTCACACCTAGGATGGATTCGACAATATTTCGTTCTCCGCCTGCAGCAACAAATCGTTGGATAACTTCCTCGTACATTGGGAGAATATAATCATTGCTGCGCAAGTAATCCTCTACAACAATTTCCTCCGGCACGCCAATAAGGGTCAACAAAGCTGCTGCTGACCATCCGGTTCTATCCTTGCCAGTCGTACAATGAAAAAGTGCTGGCAACTGAGTTTCATCTCCAAGCGATAGGAATAATTCCTTGAATGCTATTTGTGCACTATTCAAAGAAATAAACTGTCGGTAAGCGACCTTAAACTTCTCTTCAACTTGTCCATTACCAAGGTCGATATTCGCTTGTAGAGGATCCTGTAGAAGTTCTATCAGATTTGCAGGTCCAGAATTTGGGTCGTCAGCCAACACATCCAGCCAAACGTTATTGACTCCAGAAGGTAGTTCATCAGGTTTAGCATCTCGTTCGGTGGAGGTACGCAAGTCAAAGTCAGTTTTAAGATTGAGTTTTGCAAGCAAAAGCATATCATTTTCACTAATGCTAGAGAGTTGATTTGAACGATATACCAATCCTCTGGAAATAGTGGCTCCATTTGTAGTTTTGTAACCGCCCATATCTCGCAGATTAGGGATGGAAACAATACCCAAACTTAGTCCTGGTTCTACTTCTGGTACTGTTTCATCATCACTCTCTTTGGAGCAAGAACTAAAGGTTATGCTTGACAATACAATTAATAAAACAAGCATGCAATTGGTGAGTAATTTACTGGTGTAACTCATAATTTTGTTATTTAAGATTTGGTGTATATTTAATAAGTATCATGAAATTAATCAATTAACAAATTTACTTCAATACTGAGAGAATGCTTGTAGGATAAATCTGATATTTTTGTAGGATAAACCGTACAAGGGAGATGTTAAGGTTTTTTCAAAATATGGTAAATGTAACAAGGAAGAGAAACTATGACATTAAACTAATGGTTAATAAATTAGCGTCATATAGCTATATCAACTGATTTTCAATACAGTATCGAGCAAGATCGGTATTCTTTTCTAATTGCATTTTTTTCATAACCCTGCTTCGGTAGGTACTAACTGTTTTATTGGAAATAAAAAGTTCGGTTCCAATTTCTTTTAATGATTTTCCTGCAGCAATTTTAATCATAATTTCGTATTCACGCTCCGACAGTTTTTCATGTGTTGGCTGATTACCATCGTTGTTTAGCTGAACTGCCATACAATCGGCTAAGGACTGAGAGATATATTTGCCATTTTCTGCAATTTTTCTTACTGCCAACATGAGTTCTTCTGCAGCAGCATCCTTTGTAAGGTAACCCGAAGCCCCATATTTAAGGGCACGTATTGCATATTGTTCTTGGGGATGCATGCTAAGCATGAGCACATTGGTCTTGGGCCATTTTTTCTTTACTTGCTGAAGGACATCTAAGCCGCTCAGATCAGGTAAGGAAATATCGAGTAGCAGGAGGTTGTAAGTTGCATTTTCAAGCATTTCAAACACTTCTCCTCCATTTGCGGCTTCGTTAATAAGGCGAATATTTTCGTGTTGAGAAAGTATTTGCCTCAGTCCATCACGAACAATTTTATGATCGTCACAAATCAATACATTCATAACTTATCTTTATTTATGGGAAAAGTAACTAATATTTTGCTTCCAAAGTCATTCCCTCGACTTATCTCAAAGGACCCTCCCAATGAAGCCGTTCTTTCACTCATGCTCATTATTCCAAATGATTTTTTTGAATTGATTTCATCTTCTGTAATTCCCACTCCATTATCTGCTACGACCAATTGAATGACATCACCTTGTTTGTTGAGCAAAATTTCGACATGTTTCGCACGGGCATGTCGGGCAATGTTTGTAAGAGATTCCTGAACAATCCGGAACAGCGGAAGCGACTTGTCTTTTGAAATGGGAATTTCACTGTCAATATCCAGAAAAACTTCTATACCGTAGCGTTTTGAAAATTCTTTGGTGTACCAGTCGATGGCAGCTTCCAGACCTAGATCATCAATAATTTCGGGCCTTAGTTGTGAAGTAATCCTCTGAACCGACTTGATGGTGTTTCCCACTAAAGCTTTAACATTATCAAGTTTCTCCTTCACGACGATATCTGATGTTTGTTGCTTGATAATTTCCAGATCAATTTTTACAGCAGTCAATGCTTGCCCTAAATCATCGTGTAGTTCCCTTGAAATGTTTAGCCTTTCATTTTCTCTTGCCTGCTCAATATGTTCTGATAATTGTTGTAATTGCTCCAATGACTTTTGTAATTCTTCCTCTATTTTCTTACTCTTGGTGATGTCTTTTGTAAAACCAAGAAATCGTGTTTCCGAAAGTTTAACGGTTTCTGCAATCCACCATCGTGTAGTTCCGTTTTTATGTTTGAACATCAATTCTGAATTTGATGTGCCGAGTTTAACCATTTTTCTGAACTGAGCCAGACCTTCTTCAAGCGATTCTTCCGTTAGTACATCTGAAATCGACATTTTTAGAAGTTCATTCTTGGAATATCCTGTTATCCTGCATGCTGCTTCGTTCACTTCGATGTTTCTTCCGGTTTCATCGGCAACAAAAATACCATCAGGGGCATTATCTATGTAATTGCGGTATTTTTCCTCACTCTTTCTTAGGTTAACATTAGATACGGTTAACTCATCTACTAATTCTTTCCGTAACTTTGCTTTTCTGAGAATTGTCTGTTTTTGATCGAACAGGTCAATAAATACATTGATTTTAGATCGCAATATATGAGCATTAACTGGTTTAAAAATATAATCGACTGCTCCGGAACCATACCCTTTGAATACTTCCACTTCATTGAAATAGTTTGCTGTAATAAAAATGATTGGCACTTTTACATCTGATTTTTTTTCATTTAATTTTAATGCCAGTTCATAGCCATTCATCCCGGGCATCTTGATGTCGACGATTGCAAGCGCAAGTTCAATCCCCTTGGCTTTTTCCAAAGCCTCATTACCCGAAAGTGCTTTAATCAGGTTAACTCTGATA
>Ga0222626_1001305_pt1 | contig 11194 bp, 8 predicted proteins | sample AntAcemetageno91_FD_179862 | JGI IMG/M metagenome (GOLD analysis project Ga0222626, IMG submission 179862) | Saline water microbial communities from Ace Lake, Antarctica - #91 | ecosystem: Environmental > Aquatic > Non-marine Saline and Alkaline > Saline | place: Antarctica: Ace Lake | collected...
ACCATACTTGAAATTAAATTCCGGGGACACCATACTTAATTATTTCTGCAATATATTAAGGGGATTCTGTATGGGTAAAAAAATATTTTTATGTCCTGCGGCCCGTTCTTGCCTGTATCTGGATTGAGCCTGGATTCGGAATTGTTCCCACCGATTTTGAAATTCTTGTTAACAGGATTGTCAGAGAAAAAGAATTGAAAGCAGTCATTGCCAGACTTCTCACAAAAAAGAAAGCTGGAAATGAGCTTGATACGGGAAAATCAATTCCTGTCATATCAGATTCTCTCAATAATGAAATCAGTCTTCTCGCTGTTGAAAACGAACGTCCGGCTGTAACTAAAAATTATGAGAAACTGAATAGGTTGTTCATTGAGACAATAAAAAAAATAAACGGAGCAAACTTATAAACAGAGAAATAGACCGCCTTTTGACCTCCAACGAGATGCTCAGCATCCGCACTTCATTTTTTGTCCCGTAAATCATTGTACTCTGGGTTAAAAAAACTTAAACTCAACAAAACGTTGGCATAAAAGCAAGTAAAACAATACCAGACACGAGCAGGAAGGACCCAAATGGCAAAAATAGAAGGCATCAGAATTAAAAACTTCAAAGTGCTGAAAGATGTAACCCTTGGAAGATTATGGAATCAGCAGAAAATCAAACCACTTTCCCCCATGACCGCTGTGATTGGAAAAAACGGTGTGGGTAAAAGCACTTTGTTTGACGCATTTGGCTTTCTGGCAGACTGCCTCAAGGTTGGTGTTGAGGAGGCCTGCGACCTGCGTGGTCGGGGTGGCTTTGAGAAAATTAGATCCCAGGGTCAGCAAGGGGGCATTGAGTTTGAAATTTATTATAAAGAAGATAGAAATACCAGACCGATCACCTATGAGTTGTCCATTGAACTTGATAAAACAAATCGTCCCGCTGTACAAAAAGAACGTTTAAGGCAAAGACGCAAAGGGCAAAAGCATGGATGGCCCTTTTCTTTCCTGATTTTAAATCATGGCAGTGGGGTTGCCTGGAAAGGTGAAAAAGAAGGGGAGCAGATAGATGAGGAAAAAGGGGATTTTGATCTTTTCAGTCTCATGGAAAATATCAGTGAAGAACGGGAAGAAAGCAGAGAAACTGAGGTGGTCAGCCTTGAAGATACCCGAAAACTTGGGATAGCAACCCTTGGTTCCCTTAAACAGCATCCGAGGATATCAGCTTTTAGAAAATTTATTGAAGGCTGGTATCTGAGCTATTTCACACCGGATGCTGCACGAAATTTGCCCCTGGCAGGTCCCCAGCAACACCTTAACATCCATGGAGATAATTTGAGCAATGTGGTTCAATTCATGGAGCGTGAGCACCCCAAACGCTTCAAAGACATTCTTGCCCGTATTGCAGATAAAATCCCAGGTATTGACAGAATAGATTCCCATAAGACCCCGGATGGCAGGCTGTTGATGCGTTTCAATGACAGAGGTTTTGAAGATCCGTTTTATGCCCAACAGATGTCAGACGGCACGCTAAAGGTCTTTGCGTATCTGCTTCTTTTGGAAGACCCGACACCGCGGCCATTCTTATGTATAGAAGAACCGGAAAACGGTTTGTACCATAAACTGCTGGAATCTCTGGCCAGGGAGTTTAGAGAACATGCCACCGGTAGAAAAGGCAGTTCTCAAATTTTCATTACCACCCACCAGCCATATTTTGTAGATGCACTGTCCCCTGAAGAAGTGTGGGTGCTGGAAAAAGGGCCTGATGGATTTTCCACCATCAGGCGTACCAGTGATGACCCCATGGTGGAAAACATGGTTAAGCAGGGCCTGCCCCTTGGCGGACTCTGGTACAGCGATTATCTGGACGAAAGGTAAACGGATGCATCTGGAAATACTGATTGAAGATCTTTCTGGTAAAAAAGCCCTGGATATTCTTATCCCGAAAATCATAGGCCGGGAACATACATTTAAAGTCCATCCATACAAAGGGATTGGGCATATTCCCAAAGGACTCAAAGGCAAATCAGATCCCAACAAACGGATTCTGCTCGACCAGCTTCCAAAATTACTGAAAGGTTATGGTGAAACATTTGCCCACTATCCCGCAGATTATCCGGCAGCTGTAATTTTGGTATGTGACCTTGACGACAAATGCCGTAAAGCTTTCAAAAAAGAATTGCTGGAAATGTTAAACACCTTTCAACCAAAGCCTGAAACGAAATTTTGCTTTGCTATTGAGGAGGGTGAGGCTTGGTTTCTGGGCGATCTTCAGGCCATAAAAACAGTTTATCCAAAAGCTAAAAACGTTGTTCTTTCTGCATATGTAAATGATTCAATCTGTGGCACGTGGGAATGTCTGGCAGATGCTGTTTTTCCTGGAGGATCAAAGGCCTTGTCTGCTCAAGGATGGCAAAAAATCGGTGCTGAAAAGTCAGAATGGGCCAAAAAGATTTCCCCCAACATGGAGATAACGGCAAACAAATCCCCCAGTTTTCAATATTTTTGTGAAAAAATTTTTGAATTGATTCAGAGGACTTGATTTTACAGGCAGCAGGAGATCTTCAAAAATTCAAGTTACAAGGGGGTGGCATTGAAATTAGACAAAATGTCGGTGCACCCCTGCCGGAGGATGCCCAGGATACTTCTGAAAATGCCCATGATAAAAAAGACCGGGATAACAATGGCATCAGATATGCGTTGAAAGTGGGGAAAACCTTTGGCAGTCATAGACTGGATATGGACAGGCGCCTTGTGATTGATCACCACCTACCAGACATTAAGGGATTATCAGTTCTCTTTGTGTCGCATTGACTGGTCCTTTGTGATCTTTGATGAAGCGCAGCATATCAAGAATCCCAATACCCTGGCAACCCGGGCGGCCAAAGGATTGAAAGCGCAGTTTAAATTGCTGGCCACTGGTACGCCTGTGGAAAATCATCTGGGTGACTTCTGGTGCCTTATGGATACGGCAAGTCCTGGAACTCTGGGTGCCTATCAGTCCTTTCGCAAAACCTATATTGCCCCCATCCGACAGGCAGGAGCTTCAGAGGTTTCCCAAGTACGACTTGATGTGGGAAGGCAGTTGAGAAAAGAAACAGGCGCTTTGATGCTGCGAAGACTGAAAGAGGATAATATTGAAGGGCTTCCCTCCAAAATTTTTCATTTGGGAATTAAAGTTGATGACGATTACTATGCATACCATGCCGCATTGGATAAAACCATGGAAGGAGAGCAACTCCAGCGATATAATACCATCATAGATGTTGTACTGGAATCAAAAGAACAGGAGGATTCCCGGGGGCAGACGCTTTCCGGTCTTCACCGCTTAAGGGAAATATCTTTGCATCCGTTCTTGTTGAACCAGGGAACCCTTAACGCTCCTAAAAATATTGAGAAAGCCCGGGATACTTTTAAGCTTTCCGGAAAATTGCATTCCCTTTTGTCCATCCTGGATGAAAAGGAAATTCTTTTAAAAGATGCCGTGGTAACCCCTGAGGAAGTCAGCGGTGAAGACATGAGCAGATTTAATTTCATCAATTTTGAAGGTGTAAATTCGGGCAGTGATGAGTCTCTGGACGGAAACAGCCTGAAACTTTTAAGCTGACAGGAATTCGAAGCATTTTGTGCAGAATTATACCAGCAATATTATGAAGGAACAGCAGCATTGACTCCTTCAAAAGATCATGGCGCGGATGTGGTTGTTCTGGGGCGGGAAAATGTGCTGATTCAATGCAAATCGACATCTCAAAAAAGATATAATAGCCTTGATTCCCTTAAAGATGTATATTTTTCAAAACCCGGATACGAAGAGAGAATGAATAAAAGTTTTCAGACATTGATAGCTGTGACAAATGCCAATGGTTATTCAAAAAGAATTCTGAAGGAAGCTGAAGTTTATGGCGTTCAGATGGTATCACGCAAAACCCTGGAAAAACTGTTGAAAAAATTTCCTGTCACAAGACGTCAGATCCAGCGGAGGCTTCTGGAACCTAAACTTTTTGAATAATCACGATAGACAGATCCATACAATAACTTGTTCACGGCCGCTGCACCGCCGTCAAAAATTTAAAATAAATTAAAAAATGTCTGACAGGAAGTTTCAAAAAGCCTTTTTGGGACATAGTAATAATATTAATTTTAGGAGATAAATAGCATGATAGCAGGAAAAACGGAATCAATAAAACAGCGTCAGGCCTGGGTCATGGACCTGACACCCCCATTTACCCAGCATAGATAATGATGGGTAAAGGAATCAAAAGCAATCAATCTCCTCCTTGAGCATACAGCAGGCGATCCTTTTGCAGGGAGTTCCATCTGGATTGTAGGTGATATTGCCCGGTTGAATTATTTTATTCATGACGCATCCTTCGGAGATGGTAAGGCCAAACAGATCGGTCTCATTGATTTTACCGGTGGAATCAATGCCATTAATATCAATGGTAAAACTATGCAGGGGAAAGTCCTCACACAAGGGGCAGCGATAGATTCGTCCATTGGGAAAAATAAAGTAGTTGTCCGCCACAAGCCCTGCACACTGGAATTGTTCTGTATCATTTAAAAAGACTTTAGGATAGGTCACAATGATGCCCTGCCGGGCCATGGCTTCGGCCACCTCGGGCACCACATCCAGCCATTGTTCCATGGACACTTGGAGTCCATTGTTGGTGTCAGCCGATTCCCCACGGATGCCGATGACCTGGATGAAAAATCGTTCAAGCCCCCACCCCTTTATTAAATCCGGCATCCGGTGAAGTTCATGGATATTATCCCCGCTCACCGTGTAGATCATGGAGGTGGAGAAACCGGCATCCACAGCTTGTTTGACCCCCTTGATCACTTGCTCGTAACACCCTTTTCCCCGGATAGCATCGTTGGTGTCAGGGGTGGCACCGTCCAGGGAAAAACTGATAAAATCCACTTCATCCGGGGTTATCCGATGTAAAATATCATGGAACAAATACCCGTTGGTATCAATGGTGATGGATTTAAATCCCAGACGTTTTGCCTCCTTCACCGCCAGGGAAAGATCCGGATGCAAGGTGGGCTCTCCCCCCAAGAAAATCACATTGATGCTTTGACATTTTTCGGAAAAAAAATTGAGCCATCTTTTGATGGTATCAATGCTTAAGGTGTTTTCACCATGCTCTTTTCGATTGATATAGCAATGTTTGCAGGCTAAATTACACTTGGTGAGAAGATGAAAAAAAAGATTGGAAGAATCCTTTGAAAAGGCCACGGTTTTTTTATTCATATTGCAGACTCCACGATATACGTTTTATATAAAAACCCAAAACAAAACCCCCTGGATTTTAAAAATCCAGGGGGTTTTAAATATCAAAAACATTTCATAACTACAAGATATTACCCCATACACTGTTTGGACAGACTGGGATCAAAGTCCACGGGATAAGATCCGTCAAAGCAGGCCTTGCAAAAATTATTTTCCGGATTTTCAACACCACTGGCATCCAGCATACCCTCAATGCTGAGGTAATGCAGGGAATCCAGCCCCAGAAATTTAGTCAACTCTTCCTCGGTTTTGGAGGCAGCCACCAATTCACCCTTGGTGGAAAAATCAATGCCATAATAGCAGGGAAATCGGTGGGGGGGACAGGAAATGCGCATGTGTATTTTTTTGGCCCCCAGCTCTCGCAGAGTCTTGACCCTTGTTTTGGCCGTGGTGCCCCGGATGATGGAATCTTCAATGATGATGATCTCCTTGTTCCGGATCAGCTCCCGCACCGGGTTTAGTTTTACCCTTACGGCAAAATCCCGCATGCCCTGGGTGGGCTGGATAAAACTGCGGCCCACATAATGGTTCCGAATCATGGCCATTTCAAAGGGAATCCCCGACTCTTCGGCATAGCCAATGGCGGAATAGTTGCCAGAATCAGGAAAGGGCATGACCATATCGGCGTCCACTGGCGCTTCCTGGGCCAGGCGTTTCCCATGGGCCTTTCTCATCTGATAGACGTTTTTACCATAAATAGTGCTGTCCGGCCGTGAAAAATAAATGTATTCAAAAATACACAACGATTTTTTCACAATGGGAGTTTCGGGCATGATGCTGGTCACCCCGTCTTCATTGATAATAACGATTTCCCCGGGCTCAAGTTCCCTTACAAATTCTGCCTCAACCAGGTCAAAGGCGCAGGTTTCAGAGGCCAGCACATAGTGTCCGTTGAGCTTTCCCAGTGCCAGAGGACGAAAACTATTGGGATCTTTAACCCCAATCACCTCTCCTTTACAGGTGAGCAGCACAAAGGAGTAGGCCCCTTTGATTTTGGCCACAGCCTTTTGGATGGCTGTCACCACATCGCCCTGTTTCAGGTTTTTGATGAACAGATGAAGAAACACTTCACTGTCCATGGTGGTCTGGAAAATGGAACCGCTCTCTTCCAGCTCCTCCTTTAAGATATGGGCATTTACCAGGTTTCCGTTGTGGGCCACAGCATAGGCCCGTCCCCGGTGCTGCACCACAAAGGGCTGGGCATTGGTGAGATTGGAATCACCGGTGGTGGAGTACCGGACATGACCAATGGCACTGCCGCCACCGCCCTCAATTTTTTTTAAATCCTCTGTTTCAAAAATATCATGAACCAGGCCCATTCCCTTGTGGGAATAAATTTTATCTTTGTCCCGGGCCACAGAAATACCTGCACTCTCCTGGCCCCGATGCTGTAGGGCATAAAGGCCAAAATAGGTTAACTGGGCCGCTTCCGGATGCCGGTACAGACCAAATACACCACACTCGTCTCTGGGTCTTTCACTTTCAATGATCATACGTTGCCGCCTTGCATATGGTAGTCCTGTATGGCTATGACAGTAAGGGGCTCTTTTTTAAGGGCCTTGATTGCCTCACAAATGGTTTTGGCACCATCGGTGGTGGTTGCATAGGGAATTTTAAACCGAATGGCTGCCCGTCGAATTTCATAGCCATCCCGTTTGGTCTGGCTGTTGGAACCGGTGTTGAGAATAAGCTGAATCTCGCTGTTCTTCACGGCATCCACCACATGGGGACGGCCGGTGGAAACCTTTTCCACCACCTTTGCGGGAATGGAATTATCCTCCAAAAACATGGCGGTTCCCCGGGTGGCCAGAAGCTTAAATCCCATGTCATAAAAATCTTTGGCCACGGAAAGGGCGGCCATCTTGTCGCTGTCCTGGACACTGATGAACACATTGCCTTTAATGGGAAGATTTTGTCCGGCACCCAACTGGGCCTTGGCCACGGCGGCCCCCAGGTCCTTATCAATCCCCATTACCTCTCCTGTGGATTTCATCTCAGGTCCCAGCACCGGATCTACCTTGGCAAACCGATCAAAGGGCAACACCGCCTCCTTCACCGAATAATGGGAGGGGATCACCTGTTGGGTAAATCCCAATTCCGCCAGGGTTTTACCCAGCATCACCTTGGTGGCAAGCTTTGCCAGGGGAACCCCGGTGGCCTTGCTCACAAAAGGAACGGTGCGCGACGCCCGGGGATTGACCTCAATGACATACACTTTATCATCCATGATGCCAAACTGGATGTTCATCAACCCCACCACCTTGAGTTCCTTTGCCAGAGCTTTGGTTGCCCGGGTCATCTCATCAATGTGCTCCTCGGCAATGCTGTAAGGCGGCAGCACACAGGCGGAATCCCCGGAATGAATCCCGGCCTCCTCAATGTGCTCCATCATGCCGCCAATCACCGTGGTATTTCCATCGGAGATGGCATCCACATCCAACTCAAAGGCATCTTCCAAAAATTGATCTATGAGCACCGGATGATCTGGTGATGCAGATACGGCAAGGTCAAAATACCCCTCCAGCTCATCGGGGTCAAAAACAATTTTCATGGCCCGGCCTCCAAGAACAAAGGAGGGTCTTACCATGACGGGGTAGCCAATGGTTTCGGCAATTTTCCTTGCCTCATCAATGTTAACGGCAATGCCATTGGCGGGCTGGGCAATGTTAAGTTTTTTCAACATGGCCTGGAACAGATCTCTGTCCTCGGCCATGTCAATGCTCTCCGGTGTGGTACCAATGATGGGAACCCCGGCCTTTTTAAGAGCTGTGGCCAGATTTAAAGGGGTTTGTCCCCCAAATTGAACAATGACACCATCTGGTTTTTCCTTTTCAACGATATGAAGCACATCCTCCCGGGTCAACGGCTCAAAATAGAGTTTGTCCGAGGTGTCATAATCGGTGCTAACCGTCTCGGGGTTGCTGTTGACCATGATGCTCTCCACACCCTCTTCTCTCAGGGCAAAGGATGCCTGGACACAGCAATAATCAAACTCAATGCCCTGGCCGATGCGGTTGGGGCCGCCACCGAGGATCATCACCTTTTTCCGATCTGACACCCTGGCTTCACACTCTTTTTCGTAGGTGGAATAGTAATAAGGGGTGCTGGCCCGAAATTCAGCAGCACAGGTATCCACCAGCTTATACACGGGAACGATGCCAAGCTTTTTACGCAAAGACTCAACCTTTTCTTCGGCAATACCGGTGAGATGGGCCAGTTGGCAATCGGAAAATCCCATGCGTTTGGCCTTCTCCAGGGTCTCCTGGGAAATATCTTTACCGGCAAGGCGGATACGTTTTTCAAACTCCACAATCTGCTTCATCTGGTAAAGAAACCAGGGATCAATGCCGGTGAGTGAGTTGATGGTTTCCAGGGCCATGCCGTTTTCCATGGCATGTTTGATGAAAAACATTCGCTGGGAGTTGGGGGTGGCAAGCTTGTATTCAAGTTCGGTCTTGGACACGGTGCCCGGCAGGGGATCTTTTCCATCGCCACCAAACCCGAATCGACCGATCTCCAGGGAGCGAATGGCCTTTTGAAACGCCTCTTTAAAGGATCTGCCAATGGCCATGGTTTCCCCCACGGATTTCATGGCCGTGGTGAGAATATCATCGGTCTCGGGGAATTTTTCAAAGGTCCACCGGGGGATCTTTATCACCACATAATCAATGGAGGGCTCAAAGCAGGCCAGCGTCTCGCCGGTGATATCGTTTTCAATTTCATCCAGAGTAAAGCCCACGGCAAGCTTGGCCGCAATCTTGGCAATGGGAAATCCTGTTGCCTTGGAGGCCAGGGCCGAACTTCTGGAAACCCGGGGGTTCATCTCCACAATGATCATCTCGCCATCTACGGGGTTGATGGCAAATTGAACATTACTTCCTCCGGTGTCCACCCCGATCTCCTGCATGATGGCAATGGAGGCATCCCGAAGCATCTGATACTCTTTGTCCGAAAGTGTCTGGGCCGGGGCCACGGTGATGGAATCACCGGTGTGAACCCCCATGGCATCAATATTTTCAATGGAGCAGATGATCACCACATTGCCCACATGATCCCGCATGACCTCAAGCTCGTACTCTTTCCAGCCAAGGACAGACTCTTCCAACATCACCTGGGTGATGAAGCTTGCATCCAGCCCGCTTTTGGCTACTATGGCAAGCTCCTCGGGGTTGTAGGCCACACCGCCGCCGGTGCCCCCCAAGGTGAAGCTGGGCCGTACGATGATGGGAAATCCGATCTCTTGGGCCACCTGTTCCACCTCGTGCATGTTGGTGGCAAACCCGCTCTTGGGAATTCTAAGGCCAATTTTGTTCATGGCATCCCGGAACAACTCCCGGTCTTCGGCCTTATTAATGGCCTCCACAGAGGCACCGATCATCTCCACATTATATTTTTCCAACACCCCCATCTTGGCGGCTTCAATGGCGGTGTTCAATCCCGTTTGCCCCCCCAGGGTGGGTAAAAGGGCATCGGGACGCTCTTTTTCAATGACCTTGGCCACGGTCTCCGGGGTTACCGGTTCAATGTACACCCGGTCAGCGGTATCGGGGTCGGTCATGATGGTGGCCGGGTTGGAATTAATCAGCACCACCTCATAGCCCTCTTCCTTCAGGGCCTTGCAGGCCTGGGTGCCGGAGTAATCAAACTCACAGGCCTGGCTGATGATGATGGGGCCTGCTCCAATAATGAGAATCTTTTTAATGTCTGTACGTTTTGGCATTTTTACTTGTCCATCATCCCGGCAAATTGGTTAAAAAGATAGGCAGCATCGTGGGGCCCGGGTGAGGCTTCGGGATGATACTGCACCGCAAAGGCCTTGAGAGATTCATTTGATATACCTTCCAAGGAATCCTCATTGAGATTAATGTGGGTCATGGTGACCCCCTTTTCTCCCAATGTGTTCAGATCCACGGCAAACCCATGGTTCTGGGAAGTGATCTCCACCTTGCCTGTGGCAAGATTCTTCACGGGTTGATTTCCACCCCGATGACCAAATTTTATCTTGTGGGTTTTAGCCCCCATGGCAAGTCCCATAAGTTGCATGCCAAGACAGATACCAAACATGGGGCGGTATCCCAGAAGCTCCCGAATGGTATCAACGGCATAGCCCACAGGTTCAGGATCCCCAGGGCCGTTGGATAGAAATATGCCATCGGGTTCCAGGGCTCGAATGGTGGCAGCCGGGGTGGCGGCCGGAACCACAAACACTTCACAACCCACCTTTTCAAGGCACCTGATAATATTGTACTTAATACCAAAATCAAGGGCCACCACAGAATGTCGCTGGCCTTTGTGGCGCCACATGGACGCATCCAGAAGGGTGCAGTCGTTCATGTAATCCGGGCGATCTTCCCGCCAGAAATAGGGGGTTTTTGTGGTCACCCGATCCACCAAATTACAGCCCTCCATGGGGGTCACCTGTTTTGCTTTTTCCACAAGTGAAGCGGGATCAAGATCTGTGGTGGAGATCACCGCACGCATGGCCCCGGCATTTCGGATATGTCGCGTCAGCGCCCTGGTATCAAGGTCTTCAATGCCCAGCACTCCCTCTTTTTTAAGGTAATCTGCCAGGGTACCCGTGGATCGCCAGTTGCTGGGGATATCCACATACTCCCGGACAATCAGTGCAGATGCCTGGATTTTATCAGATTCCACATCTTCGGGGCATACCCCGTAATTACCCATCATGGGGCAGGTCATGGTCACCATCTGTCCGTGGTAGGAAGGGTCGGTAAGGATCTCCTGGTAGCCGGTCATACTGGTGTTAAACACCACTTCACCCCGGGCTTCTCCCGCACCTGTAAAACTTCGACAGGGAAATGTCCTGCCATCCTCAAGAGCCAATAACGCTTTCATAATCCTTAATTTCCACTTGTTTTTTTTATATGAAACCCCGATTAAGAGACTGCAATAATCTGAG
>Ga0222626_1001308_pt1 | contig 11175 bp, 9 predicted proteins | sample AntAcemetageno91_FD_179862 | JGI IMG/M metagenome (GOLD analysis project Ga0222626, IMG submission 179862) | Saline water microbial communities from Ace Lake, Antarctica - #91 | ecosystem: Environmental > Aquatic > Non-marine Saline and Alkaline > Saline | place: Antarctica: Ace Lake | collected...
GTATCTGGAAAAAAAACTTTTCCTGGAAAGTCTTCCGGAACCCATCGCGCATCATTTGGCTCCATTGCAATGAATATGTCAGCTTTGGGCCATTCTCCTGTAAATTTTGCTCGAGCATTTACCAAAACGAATTCCTTTTTTGAAGTCTGTAGTTTGTAGTTTGTAGTTTGAAATTTTCTCTCTTTCTCCAAAGAGATGTCTTTGAGGAAATTTTCCACTGCATCCCCGACTACTTCTGCCCGAGATCCAAAAGAATATATCACTTCCGCACTTGCTTCATCTCGAACTGTAATAGAATTCATCGCTACAATAACTCTGTTAAGCCAAAATTTCTGCCAATCATTCTTAGGGACATCGATTCCCTGTGCTTCCATTTCCATACGAGCCTCTGGGAACATTTTTCGTAGTCCGACGATAGTACTTCCCCAAATCCACCACGCACGGTCCTTAATCGCCAACAATCCCCCACCCGGAAAGATAATTCTATCAACCGTTCCTTTTCGTTCGCGCAATGTTCCTTCTGGATGAGAAAGAAAACGAATCCAACTTCGAAATCCTGTTGGAAATGGAAGTACTGTTTGAAACTTCTTCTCCTGAAATCGCTGACTAAATGAACTATCTGCACTCATCACGATGGCATCAGGACAGCGTTCGAGAGCCGAAGCGAGAATCATCTCATCTCCCACATTCCGCGCCCCGAAGTTTCCGACCAGAAGGGTTTTCATTTTTCTTTTTTATGAGCAGATATTGCTACCGCTGCAGCAATTCCCATCAACACAACTCCAAAAATAATAATCAAACCTATTGAAATCATCTTATTACGTTATTTCTTACGAAGAGAATACAAAAGTTTCTGGTTTTTACAACTGGCTCTGATTTTTCAGATTAATTGACGTATTTCAAAAATGAATGCAGAATATCCATGACTCCATTCTGTAGAAAGAAGAAAAGGATATTTTTCTTTTATCGTTTTTCTCGATGCACGAGTCTGCAGCTCTTTGAAATTACGCTACATTTTGAGAATATATTGTCTGTAATTATGGGAGGTTTTTGACGTTCTGTGTTTACAGATAGTATATTTATAAACTAAAAAAGGAGGAAAATCTTAACAAAAAAAAGTATTAAACAATTTTAGGTTGGACATTGTCACCCAACCCCTACGGGCAAGACTATTCTTAAAAATCAAGTTTTGTTAACAAAAACGAGAACTAATGCAATTATTAAGCGTACTTGTGATGATTCTCTTACTCACAATTACAACAAGTTTAAATGCTACAACCAGTCAAAAAAATTATGATGATAAGGCAATAGTATTTGAAAACTTAACAACAGAGCTAGTTATTGAAACTCAAATGAATGTTGAGCCGGTAAGCAATAATATTATAACAAGCATGATTGTGGTAAAAAATAATATTGAAGCTGAAAAAAATACAAATTCAGGGACGGATGTATCTATTTATACTGCCACTCCTCTTCGGAACGATGTTATGATGATGAAGTCGATATGCGAAAACAATACAACGGAAACAGCAAACTTACGAAGCCATTGTGTAACCAACGAAAGGAACATGCAGGTAATGAAAATCGGAACAACAAGTCCGGTTGAAAATATTGTAACTACTACTACAGCAAATAATGACAACTACGACGCACTTACTGCAATAACGCAATGGAAGTCAAATGCTGCTATAGAAAATGATGTACTGATAACTGAAACAACGAACTTCTCAATCGCTGATGCAACCAATGAAAGGAATATCGCGGTAATGAAAATCCCAACAAGTGCGACTGAAGATATTGTAACTACTGCTACTCCTACTACAGCAAATAATGATACCGAAGATGGAAATGCTATTCTGACACAATGGAAGTCAAATGCTGCTATGGAAAATATGGATGTACTGATAACTGAAACCACTGACATACAAAGCTCTGCTGATGCAACCAACGAAAGGAATCTGCAGGTAATGAAAATCCCAACAAGTGCGACTGAAGATATTGTAACTACTACTCCCGCACTTGCTGCTGCTGTGATGAAAAATATGGATATACAAGATGATACCGAAGCACTTACCAATATGTGGACTACGCAAGCGGAAAATCTATGTATGAATAAATCTATGATGCAATCTGACGGTACGATGATGAAAGCAATCGACCCCGTGATGATATGCTGTAATGAAAATGCAATAACTTCAAATGATGTCCAAGATGCCAAGGTAACTGAAATGACACAATGGAAATCAACTACTGTAAGTAAGGAAAATACTGATGTACGAAATTCTCTTCTGACAAATGTATGGACTAATAACTTGATGATGCAAAACCGGTTGAAAGTAAATTATTCAGGCAGAAATGTAGCTTAAATTTGAAGCTGTATTTAAAACAAGGGTCACACGTGTGGCCCTTCTTTTCTTATTTAATTATTCCGAAAGGTAAATACCTCTTTTATATTTTTTCGAACACTATTTTTTGATTCCTCCACGACGGGTTCTTGTAAAGCCTCCAAAACAATGATCGGAACTTCTGCTTGCGCATTGAACCGTACAGGAAGTGTATGAACTCCTGCTCCATTTGAAACCCCAGCCACAGTGTTCCTGTTAATCTGTTCCATTCCTGAAAAAATTCGTGCTCGATAATCAAACCCTATCATTTCGTGTAACCAATCTCTCCATTGTTCTGGCAAAATATCTATTTGTCCTCCATGCGTGTGCCCCGATAAAACTAAGGTATTCTTCATTGCTATCAGGAGAGAGTCCACTGAACTCAGGTCATGATTCAATAATATTCTTAACGCTCCTTCTGGTTCTTTCTTTATTTGTGAAAAAACCTCTGGGGTATATAACCCTACCTGTGTAGTGGCATCAGGTAATCCCATTATTTCTATCTCCCCTTCCTTTACCCCTGAAAAATCTACATGAGTAACTTTATTTTTTTCTAACTCTGAGACTATAAATTTTGTCTTCTCATGATACACATCATGATTTCCTAAAACAAAAAACTTTTTCCCTGGAAAATTTCCTAATTCTTCTGAAATATTACTAATTTCTTCATCAGAGGCACCTTCAGTAAAACAATCTCCTGTAATAGTGACTATGACTTTTTCTAAATCAAGATGATTCTCAGCAAAAAGAGTCCTTAATTCTTCGTTCATTTCTAATAAACTTTCTGGATTTATAGGATTTCCAATAAATCCATCCTTAGCATGTAAGTCTGAAAGATGAACTATCGATACTCCTTGCAAAGATTCTGGCAAATCTTCTACTTGTAGCTCATACATCGGGAACTGAACATTTTGTGCATTTTCCATTCCTACCTTTCCAAGAGTAAGCGCCGATAAACCAACAATTACTCCTCCCAATAAAAACATTTGCCCCATTCCCCTTTTTTGTACTTCTTCACGCAATCGTTTCTCCGTTAACCACAATAAATGAATTTTATGGGTAATCTCCAAACGAATATTAGAATTAGAATCTTCCTCGGTATTCATTCGTTGAAGCCGATACAGCTTCGCCAAAATAGAGTCTATATGTTCTTGTGATGCAGATTGTGTACACCATGTCCGTACTTTTGTATCAAAAAAACCGACAACATCCTCTCCTATCAGTTCTTCTGCTTTGTTCGTCCACTCTATATAATCATCCTTTTTTATATCAAACTCCCCCATTTTTTCCGCCGTTTCCAACGCTAATTTATAGGGAGATATTGGATTTTTTACGACAGGAACTTCTTGGAGCTTCATCGGAAAACATAAAAACACTTTCTAGAAAATAAGTCAATGTCTGTGAAACAATTTTTATTTCTTCACAAACCTCGCCACCGCAACCACATGAGCCGTATAAGAAAACTGATCCACGAGAGCAAACTTTAATAAAAAGCTTGCATAATAAAAAAATATTGTTAAAACCTAATTAAAGATAATAATACTGATTATGAATAAATTTGAACATATTTCTCTATCTTCTCTTGAAATCCAAAAGGAGGGAACGGAAGCAGCAATGATTTTACCGAGAATTAATTTAGATACATATGAGGAAGGCGCGGCAAAAGATAATGATCAGTCGCAAATACAAGCCATTAAAGAAGCGCTTGAACAAAACCAGCCAGTAAATAATCCTTCTTCCCACAATTTTCAAGAAAACAGGCAACCAAAAGAAACAGGCCTTTGGAAAAAAATGACATATCTTTGGAAGAAAACAGAACCTGATTGTTATTGGAACCTTATCGACGAATTCCTTTTCAATCCAGCTGCTTTCAATAATCGATACTGCGAAGAAAAAAAATTTCAAGACAACTTAGACACAAACTGGAAGGATTAAGAGAAAAACACTTAAACTCTCTCACTATCTCAAACAGGGGAAATTAATATTTTGTACGGACAAGGCAGGCCTTGTCCCTTCTTTCTAAACCTTCACAAACCTCGCCACCGCCTCCACATGAGCTGTATGAGGAAACTGATCTACCAGTGCAAACGTATCAATTCGATACCCCCCGTCCATAAGAATCTCCGTATCCCGCGCCAAAGTCGCTGGGTTACATGACACATAAACAATTCTACTTGGAGCACGTCCAATAATTCTCTCGAGTGATTTTCTTACAATTCCTGAGCGTGGTGGATCTACCAGGATCACCTCTTTGCTGGTTTCTTTTACCGCTGAATGGAAATGCTCCTTGAGCCACTTCCGTACATCCGCACATGCAAACGTTACATTTTTCAAACCATTTCGCTCGGCATTTGCCTTCGCGTCCTCAACTGCTGACTCTACAATTTCAACTCCGACTACACGAGATTTTGGATATTTTTTTGCCAAAATCTGAGCAATAGTTCCGGTTCCACAAAACAAGTCTAACGCTGACTCCTCTTCTTGGAGGTCAACAAGCTCAACTGCTTTTTCGTATAATTTTTCTGCTGAATAAGGATTGGGCTGAAAGAACGCATCACGAGAAATCTCGAATTCCAATCCACACAACTTTTCACTCAACTTCTCTTCTCCATTGATAAAGGTCGGCACCAAACGAGTAGATCGCCCTTCTTCACGGATTTTTTGGGAACAATAGATCCCTCCAAAACGCTCTCCTAAATTTTCTTGAATCAATGCACCAAAAGCGGTTGCATTAAATTTCTTATCTGAGCCTGAAACCACAATTTCTACCAAGAATTTATCTTCTGCAACTGAACGACGCACCATGAGCGACTCGAAGAATCCCCCACCCTGTCCGTCATTTGGTGCCAATCCTGTTGCTTCACACCATTCACGGATCACCGGGACAAGTTTTTCAAACTGCTCATCAAATATTCCACATGGAGACTCTAAACTTTCTACAATTTGAAACTGTCCACGCTTCTTTGATCCTAATGCAAACTTTCCCTCAGCATCTGTTCCAAAAGAAAAATCCATTTTGTTTCGATACCACCAATCTTTTGGTGACGGAATGAATTCGTCAAACATTGGCGTCAGATCAAGCTTTGCAAACTTAGAAAAAAGTTCAAACACCTGACCTTTTTTGATTTCTCGTTGTTTATCCACGGGTAAAGTTTCCCAAGGAGCTCCTGGAATAAGTTGAAACTCTGGCTCAATTTCTAAATCAGAACGCTTGAGCACTTCAATAGAAACCGCTTCTATAAATCTACGTTTCACGCGTTTTATTTTAGCTTTCACTGTTTGACCAGTGATACCGCCATTAACAAAAACCACCATTCCATCATGGCGTGCCACACCTTCCCCACCAAATGCGAGATCTATGATTTCTAGTTCGAGAACGTCTCCTGCAGTAAATTTCATCGCCCGGAAGATAGCGAAAGTATAGGAAAAGGCAATTTTAATATAACGCTCCCTAACCCTCTCTTACATTAAGAGAGGGAATATAACTTGTCTTTTATTTTTTATTCTCCCCCTCTTGGTGTAAGAGGGGGACGAAAACAGATCCAAATGCCTAGGGGGCGTTACAACAAAACAACTCGCTTTTTTACAAAATTCTGCAAAAATATTGGCGATGAAATCAGAATTCAAAACCATCGCAGGAATAAAAACCCACTTCGTAAAACACGGAACAGGAAAAAATAAAATCCTCTGTCTTCATGGATGGGGAGGAAGTGCTGAAAGCTGGGATCAAATGGCACCCAAATTGGCAAAAAAAACAGACGCAACGGTCATTACTATCGATTTACCGGGATTTGGAGAAAGCTCTCCCCCACCCCTAACTGGATGGAATACTTCACAGTATGCCAAATGGCTCGAGGAACTTCTGACTGTTTTTCGTCTTAAAAATCCTACACTCATTGGACATTCTTTTGGATGCCGAGTAATTATTCGATTCTTGGAGAAACATTCAGACTTTGACGGAAAAATCGTCCTTCATGGAGCTGCTGGGATCAAATGGCCTCCTGAATTCAAACAACGCGCAGCAACAAAGCTGAAACCCCTTGTAATGCCTCTCAAAAAAATAGTTCCTACAAAAGTTTGGAATAAAATCACAGGAAAAGTATTTGGAGCACGAGACTGGGCACATTGTCCTGTCGCACTAAAAAAGACTTTAGAAAAAACACTTCAAGAATCGTGCGTTCAAAACAAATTACATAAAATTGAAAACAAGGTGTTACTTCTTTGGGGAAAAAAAGATGGATATACTTCTCTCAAGTCCGCAAACGTATTTCAAGAAAAACTAAAGAATGCCACGCTCCATGTTTTCGAAGATGGACGTCATGGAATTCATCGTACACATGCAGCAAAATGTGTTAATAAAATTAATACTTTTCTCAAAAAATGAATGAATGGGAATTGCTTATTGGACTTGGTATCATTGCCCTGGGGGTGAGAACTGCTAGCTGGTGGCTTCAATCATGGCAACTTCGGGAATATAGATTTGATCGCATGATCGCCAATTTCCGTACTCATGATGGACGCATTAATTTGCTAAATTTCTGGGCATTTCCTGGATTATTTCCTCGTCCAAAAATATCCGGTCGGGTCATTATTATCACTGGAATTTTTATTCTTCTTTCTATTGGAATTGTTATTGGACTCCATGAAGTTTTTGTAAATATTGAAAACTGGCGCTGGGGATGGAACTGGACAAAAGCACTTATAATTTGGGAACGAACGTTATGGTTTACTGTTCCTCTTGCCATAAAAATTTCCGCACTTCCTGTTTGGCTAAGAAAACGATCTCTTTTTACCAAAGCAGGAAAAATAATTGCTGAAGGACACAATGTTACCTGTATAGGAATTACTGGAAGCTACGGAAAAAGTTCCACAAAAAAAATATTGGTTCACTTACTTCGAGCAAAATACGGAGCAGATGCCGTACTTACAAATCCCGGAAATGAGAACAATGAAATTTCCATTGCACGACTTGTTCACAGAAACCACAGGTTTTTCACAGATCCTACAACTGGACCAAAAAAGAAATTTTTTGTCTGTGAGATGGGAGCTTACAAAAAAGGAGAAATTCGTCAGATTTGTGACTTCGTGAAACCACATACGGGAATTCTCACCGGATTGAACGCACAACATGTAGTGCTTTTTGGAAATGCCGCAAAATTGAGAGCCGCAAAATTTGAACTTGCAGAATCATGCAGTAAAACAATTTTCTTTAATGCTGATACTCCTGCGCTGGTGGAAATTTTTGAAGACAAAGAGATAACCGCTACTCCTATTGGAATATGTAAGTCCGTTGCAGAAAACATTTCTTCAAATATTACCGAAACAAAATTTCATGCATATGGAAAAGACTTCATCCTTCCGTGGGCTGGAGAATTTTTCGTAGGAAATGCTCTTCTTGCTCTTGAAGTAGCACGAGAATCTGGATGTTCTCCTGAAGAATTAACTAGTTTTCTCAAAGAGCTCTCCCCTCTCGAGAGAGCCCTTCACATAAAAGAATTACAAAACAAAGCCACACTTCTTCTTGATCCATATTCCGCAAACCCAGATGGCGTTCTTGGCGCTATTTCTCATTTAGGGAAATTCAAAGGAACGAAGATTTTTATAGGAATTCCGCTCAGAGAACTCGGAAAAGATTCTGAAAAAATACACAAAGAAATATTTAAAACGCTAAAAAATATTGATGCCCATGTGTTTTGGTTTCGTCATGATTATGAAAAATCAGCAAAAGAAATTTGTGGTGAAAAATTTCATGGAGATAACATTAAAGCCTTGAAAAAAATGATAAAAGAACTAAAAAAAGATGACGCTGTTTTACTTGAATCTCGGTTACCGAAGAATATTGAAAACCTATTTTCCTAGGCATTCTTTTATATCTAAAAGAATGTTATTCACTCCATCAAACGGATCGCTATCATGATCTGTGTTATTTATAATTTCCTTTATGTATCCCTTGTTTACTAACGCTTGGCGATAAATTCGGTCACTCCCTGTTTCATGATACTTAATTCTGTCTTTCACCTCATCTATCGAAGATTCTACGCGATTTTGTAAACCTTCTATCGCAGAAACCATGTTTCTCTTGATGGAAATATTTAATGTTTTTGTATCAGGAAATTGTTTTCGTATAGCTTTTTGCATAGAAACAAAATTCACTATTGCCTGCTGGGTATCGTTCATAATTACTAGGTCTGCAATGGGAAGAAACACTATTTTATTCTCCTGCAGCTCTTTCTGTAACTTCTCCAAATCTACGGCATATTTGTTTCCACTAAACTCATACTCAATAAGATTTTCTGCATCTCGCAGATGCTCTTCAGAAAGAATTTCTGTCCCCGAACGACTTTGTCTTGTCTTTTCACCGACTCTCGGCGGACGAGTCGACTTTTTTGATTTTGATTTACAAACTTTTGTTGCTGAATTCTGATTAAATACATCCAGAGTTTTATCTATCAAAAAATCTTTTCCAGATCCTGATTTTCCATCCACCAAAACTAACAATGATTCTGGCATTTCTGCCAATTTCTCTGAAATTTCCGACACATTTTGCGGAATTCTTTCTTGTAAATACGGATCTTGGATTTTATCCATCTGCAGATTATACCCTTTTCCTGTGATTTTTTCAATCAAGAACACTGCGCAAAAGCACAGAAAGCTCCAGTATTTCAATACCCCCTATTCAATAAAAATAGTTCCTCTCATGTGGTTTTCCCTTTCTTTACAATAAACCGAACAATGAAACGCAACCATCCCTATTTCGCGTGCTCGAAATCCAAACTCCGTCTCCTCATTCTTATGTAAAATTGCATGCCATCCATGTTGCGGAATTATAAGTGCATGTTCCTCCTTGGTCTTATTGGTAATATTTAATAAAACGTAATCTCCTTTTTTTGCATAAAACTCATCTGGAGTTAATACTCCGTTTTCAAACGTCGCAAAGAGTTCTGTCGGATTCACGAGCTCAGGCTCTCCCTGATACACATATTCCGTCGTATCCATATCTTCTTCTAACAATATCTCCTCTCCCCCCCCCATATCTATTTCTACTTTTTCTTCCATACGAGGTTTCTTCTGTACAGAATGAGAACAAGCTGACAAAAACAACACACTCAAAAGTGTAAAAAGAACGCTTATTTTTTGTATATTGCTCATAGTTTCAAGATATAAATTTAGGAATCCAAAAAAAATCATCTGTATTTAACTCTTTCTTGCTTCTCAAGCAAATTAAAAATGCTATAATCTTTCACGAATGAAACTTGTTTCGAATCAATTGGGACCGAATTTTAATCTTGGTGATGCACTCTATGCATTTGGATGTGCCCTTATGCCAACTCTCTCTAAAACTGACTTTACTTCCCATTTTGAAACAGAAAATTTCAAACTCGCTTCTACTGCACGAACACTTCTTGGATTATTGGCCAAGGTAGTTCCTGAAGGAAAAAAAGTAGGGATTCCTGCTGTTTGTTGTGCCGTAATGGCAACTCCTTTTCTCAGTAAAGGAAAAGAAATTTGTTGGCTAGACACGGATAAAAATGGACTTCTTGATCCAAAAGAAGTTGAAAAATACAAAAACGAACTAGGTCTCATTATTGTTCCTCATATTTTTGGACAACAAGCAGCTCTTGAGGAAATTATAAAAATATCCAAAGAAAATAATATTATTGTGGTAGAAGATGGTGCCCATTTTTTCCAACCAGGAGAACCAAAAACGGATTACCGACTTCTTAGTTTCGGACGAGAAAAAGATGTATCCTGTGTCGCAGGAGGTGCTTTGACTTGGAGAGAAAATGCGCCTGGATCAGAAATAATTCAAAAATATTCATTGAAAAATCCTTCTAGGTTTTGGACGTTTCAACATGCCCTTCAGCCTCTTGTCCTCGCAATATCCCTCCCCTGGTGGAGCAATGGAGGACGCTATATCGCTGGAATATTTTCAAAAATAAAATTTCTTCCTCGCGCTGTTTCTAGAGAAGAAAAATGTGGTATAAATAATTTTCCTCAAACAAAACTTTCTTACACTCAACAAAAAATTCTTGCTCGTGCTTTTGGTCAAAGAAGCGCTGAAATTTCCCACCGATCAGAATTGGCTCGTGAATGGAAACGAAAACTTTCTCAAATTTTTCCAGATGCAAAAATAGTTATTCCTGAAAATTCCTTTCGAGTAATTCTTACTGAGATTGAACGAGAAACTATTTTGAAAACAGCAAAACGTGCTGGATTTGATTTAAATGAATGGGATGGAGAACCCATTGCACCTCGTGGAGTTGAGTTGGAAAAATTCGGATATAAACTTCGACAATGTCCAAATGCAGAACAATTTATAACGCATTACGTTACGTTTCCAACAAATCGAAGAACAAATTTGGCAGATATCGAACGATTCACGAAATTATTTACATGAATGCAAAACATCCTCTCTTTGGAGTCATTCTCATTTTTGGATTCACTCTTTGTTCCGTATTTGCCTATTTGTCCGTGAAGCATGTATTTTTAATAGATCCATCAATCTCTCCGATAAACGCTATATTTTGGGGATTCCTTGGTGCTACAATTGTTTCTGGTTTCTTCAATTGCTCACGTAAAAAAGAAAGAAAACTTGTACAACAAGAGTGGTCCAAACACAAAAAACTCATCATCACTATTTCGATCATGAGTGGGATAGGGGCTATTCTTTGGGCATGGTCTCTCCATATCGCCAGCGCCGGAACCGTAGGACTTATTGGACGTGCAGATGTATTAATGGCACTCGCGTTAGGAACAATATTTCTGGGTGAACGATTTTCATGGAAAGAAA
>Ga0222626_1001310_pt1 | contig 11166 bp, 6 predicted proteins | sample AntAcemetageno91_FD_179862 | JGI IMG/M metagenome (GOLD analysis project Ga0222626, IMG submission 179862) | Saline water microbial communities from Ace Lake, Antarctica - #91 | ecosystem: Environmental > Aquatic > Non-marine Saline and Alkaline > Saline | place: Antarctica: Ace Lake | collected...
TGATGATATGCAGAAGATATTTGAACCGTTCTATACCAAAAAGAAGATGGGAAGAAGCGGAACAGGGTTAGGCATGGCTGTGGTATGGGGAACGGTAAAGGATCATAACGGATATATCGATGTTCAGAGTACAGAAGGGAGGGGAACAACTTTTATACTTTATTTTCCGGTGACCAGGAAATCGGTCGAAGAGAGATCCGAAATATTTTTAAAAGATTATATGGGCAGGGGCGAAACAATTTTGGTTGTGGATGATGTGGAAGAGCAAAGGAAAATAGCAGCCGGTATGTTAAAAGAGCTGGGTTATTCGGTCGTATCGGTTTCAAGTGGGGAAGAGGCTGTTGAATATCTGAAGACCAATAAAGTTGGTTTATTGCTATTGGATATGATTATGGACCCGGGCATGGATGGTCTCGATACCTACAAAAAAATCCTCGAAATACGCCCTGGGCAAAAGGTGATAATTGCGAGTGGATTTTCTGAGACAGACCGTGTCAAAGAGGTCCAGAATCTGGGTGCGGGAGCGTATCTAAAAAAGCCGTTCTTGCTGGAAAAGATAGGCCTTGCTGTTAAGGAAGAATTGGAAAAATAGGCAGTTTTTGACCTGCTTCTAAATGCTGAGCTACCTATATAAAGTGCGCGTTGGATTTTCCAGGCAAAAAGTGTAACTTAGGCTCAGCACCCTTGCATAACATTGGCCGAAGTGCGATGCTCACTTAATGCACGTTACTTGAATCGATGACCCGTACCAATGCTGCAGATTTTGAGTGCGACTCATGGTAATTCGGCATAAAGCATTATTTCGATGAAAACAAACCTGTTCCTATTCAAGGCATGATCTAACCAAGGATGGCAGAGCTAATGCGAATTGCAAAGGCTCATACACAGTTGTCAAGACACATAAGTGTATAGGCCCTTGCATTTGGAGGGTATTAGGAGGTTGTTCTAATGGCCAGAAAAACTACCCTGTGTCGGATTGGGACAAGGGGTCGAGGAATAGGATATTATCATGAAAAAGAATTTTGAGACAAAAGAAGAACATCCGATTCGGTTGGGCTATTATTTATTAGGGACCGTGGCACTCTGGTCTATTCTCATAGGATTATCATTGGCATGGAACCTGAGAACCCAAGAATCAGGATTTCTTGAAGCCGCACGTATAGAAGCACGGACGGCTTTCGATAAGGACGTTATCTATAGGCGTTGGAATGCCGCTTCTGGCGGTGTTTATGCACCTGTGACAGGAGGAACACTGCCCAACCCATATCTTGACATTCCCGAACGGGACATTACGACGCCTCTGGGTAAGAGATTAACGAAGATCAATCCAGCTTATATGACCCGCCAAGTGCACGAATTGGCACTGAAGGCACGTGGTATTCGGGGCCATATCACCAGCCTTAATCTTATTCGCCCTGCCAATGCACCTGACCCATGGGAGACACGGGCTCTGAGAGAGTTTCAGACGGGGCTGAAAGAGGTCAGCTCTGTCGAGGAAATAGAGGGAAATGAGTATATGCGTCTTATGCGCCCATTATTAACGGAAAAAGGCTGCCTAAAATGCCACGCTACCCAAGGGTACAAGCTTGGGGATATCCGAGGGGGGATAAGTGTCTCAATACCCATGGCTCCACTTATGGTTATTGCGCAATCTCATAATCTTGCACTGTGTGTTGGGCATGGTTTACTTTGGCTGGCCGGGCTTGTTGGAATCGGCTTCGCTTTTCGTCGCTTGAATCAGCAGATCCATAAACGCATGGGAATGGAGGAGGTGCTACGGGAGAGCGAGGAAAAATACCGAACCATCCTTGAAAGCATAGAAGATGGCTACTTTGAAACTGATATCGCTGGAAATCTTACGTTCTTCAATGATTCATTGTGCAAAATGTTTGGATATCCAAAAGATGAATTAATGGGTATGAACAACCGGCAATACATGGATGAAGAAAATGCAAAAGAACTATATGAAACCTTAAACACAGTATATACCACAGGAAAGTCTGACAGAGGCTTTGACTGGGAGATTATAAGAAAGGACGGCACAGAAAGGTCTGTAGAGTCCTCTGTATCGCTAATAACGGGTGCAGAAGGAGAGCCAATAGGGTTTAGGGGTGTTGTTAGGGATATTTCCGAGAAACGGAGGCTTGAAGGCCAACTTCAACAGGCCAGTAAGATGGAGGCCATTGCCACATTGGCTGGCGGTGTTGCCCATGAATTCAACAACGCCCTTATGGGGATTCTGGGAAATATTGAACTGCTTAGAATGGATTTGCCTGAAGATGAAAGGAGAGACAAATATTTTGAGGCAATGAAGGGTTCCGGTCATCGGATGTCCCGTTTGACCGACCAGTTGTTAGCTTATGCACAGGGAGGAAAATACCAACCAAAGAATCTGAAGTTAGATGATTTTGTGATACAAACATTGCCAATCCTGCAACATGACCTCAACCCTACAGTCAGGGTAGAAACGCATTTCCCAAAAGATATTTCGTATATCAGGGCCGACAACACTCAGATGCAAATGGTCCTCTCTGCCACATTAGCCAATTCAAATGAGGCTATAGAAAGCGAGGGCCTAATCAGAATAACTGTCGGAAACAAGGATGTTGACGAAGATTTCACAAAACAGTGTCCCGGTCTTAAACCTGGTTTCTATGTTTGCCTCACTGTCGAGGATGACGGTAAGGGCATGGATGAGGAAGAAAGAGAGAAGGTATTTGACCCGTTTTTCACAACAAAGTTTCAAGGCCGTGGAATGGGGATGGCCGCTGTGTATGGAATTGTTAAGAATCATGACGGCTGGATCTCTGTGGACTCAGAACCGGGCAAAGGCACTGTGGTCCGTATCTATCTTCCTGCCATAAGCGCAGAGAGCAGGGAGCAGGGAGCAAAGGCAGTTAAACAACCAAAGGTCGAACTGGCCATGGGCGAAGGTACCATCCTGGTTATTGAGGATGAAGAACCTCTCGTGGATCTGTTCAGACAGATACTGGAGAGACTTGGTTATCGTGTACTCTTGGCTAGGACAGGGAAAGAGGCCGTTGCACTTGCCAAGACCTTTGATGGTCAGCTTGACCTTGCACTCCTGGACATAAAACTGCCTGATATGGACGGCGGCAGGGTTTACCCTCTTATCATGGAAGCAAGACCTGATCTGAAAGTGATCGTGTGCAGTGGCTACAGTATACATGGTCCTGCCCAGGATATCCTTGATGCCGGTGCCGAAGGATTCATCCAGAAACCGTTTTTGATCGCAGATTTTGCCGAGAAATTGAAGGAGGTGTTGGATTTGAGATTGTAGATTTCACATCGCAGATTGAAATTGATTGTACATTTCAGACTTGTCCGCCGGCTGTTTGGCGGATCACTGATTGAATGGGTTGCGTGTTAGGTTTTCTATCAACCCCGCTAAAGACGGGGTCTTCGACAATCATCAATCCCAAGGGATTGGGCGTTCCACACATAATGGATTATTGACCAGGGGTTGTTACCAAATTCAAGAATTCCTGACCATTCCCAAAGCCAAAATCGTCCACTGTAAGTAGATTCCTGAAAGCCGATTTTGTTTGACATAAAGGCTTTTTTGGTTATTGATTGTAGGTATTCCACCATTCCTTCAACCTATATCCAGGAGGTTTGCCCATGAAGAACAACCTCAAACTGTATATGCCCCGCTCCTGATAGGCATATTTGCCTGTTGGGAGCTTAAAACCTCTTGTATATAAAGCCAAGCCCATTGTGAGAAAAACAATTATGCAGTATACTGGAATCGGCTTTGAATAATGCTTCACTTGGGGCAGTAATAAAAACCATCATTGTACAATGAGATCGAATTTCTGGGTAGTCTGGAAGGCAAAACATGGCTGGAAAGATGACCGTTTCGAACACATTTGAAATTGACCGGATAAAAGCCCTCAATGATGGTTTGAAAAGTGCTGGATTCGACAAAAGTCACCGTTTAACACCGAACTGTCTTGTGGGCAAGATCTATAGGTCCTGGAAACCTAAAAATACCTTATAATGGGGTAATTAAACATTAGAAACATTGAGAAGGGAAGCAGTCATGTTAAAACACGGAAAAAACAATAGCCCAGTCATCAAATACACCATCACAGCATTTTTATTCATATTTATTATGCCGATTTACACGTTTGCTGCTGAATCAAAGGGATTAATTCTAATTCCCCGCTCAGGGGGAGAGCTGGTGCTCAGTCTTATGTTGCCGCCGCCCCATTTGAATCCGGGCATTCATTCGGGCATGCCCACCGCCATGCCGGGCGCACAGATCTTTGCTGGGCTCCTGCGGTTTGACGATCAATGGAATCCTCAGCCCTACCTGGCGGAGAAATGGGAAATCTCAAGAGACGGCCTTTCCATTACACTCCATCTGGTAAAAGACGCGGTGTTCCACGACGGAAAACCGATCACCAGCGAAGACGTGGCCTTTTCCATCATGACCGTAAAGGCCCTGCATCCCTTTAAATCCATGATGGCCCCGGTGGAACGGGTGGATACGCCCGATCCCCACACCGCCGTCATTCGCCTGAAAAAGCCCCATCCGGCAATCCTGCTGGCCATGTCGCCGGCCCTTCTGCCCATCCTTCCAAAGCACGTTTACAAAAGCGTGGAAAAGGTCAAGAACCATCCGGCAAACTTGAAACCGGTGGGGTCAGGACCCTTCAAGCTGGAAACGTTTGTCCCCGGCAAGGAGATCCGGCTCGTTAAACACGAGGATTTTTTCATCAAAGGCCACCCCTATCTGGACCGCCTGACCTTTAAAATTACCCGCAATCCCCTGGAAGAAGGCCTGGAGATGGAAACCGGGAACCTCCATATGATGTTGAGCTTTCAGGATCTGGTTGAACTCAATCACCTGCGAAGCCTGGATCATCTCGTGGTGGAGAAAAACAGTCTCAAGGGCGTCGGGCCCATTTACTGGCTGGAATTCAACCTCCGGAAAAAACCCTTTGACGATATCCGGGTCCGAAAAGCCATTGCCTACACCATCGATCGCCAGTTCATTGTGAACACTTTGTTTAAAGGGGAGACCAAAGTAGAGACCGGCCCCATTTCATCGGGCAGCCCATTCTACTCATCGGACGTCCATCTTTACCCACAGGACTTTGAAAAGGCCAACCGCCTGCTGGACGAGGCCGGATATCCCCGTGACGCCTCCGGGAAACGGTTTTCTTTCCGCATGACCTATATCCCCGATAGAACGGCCGGCAACCGGAAAATCGTTAATTACCTGCATGCGCTTTTTTTGAGGAAGCTGGGCGTGGAAACCGTCATCTACAACCCCAAAAGTTTCAGGGACTGGATACAGAAAATCGCCACCTGGGATTATGATATGACCATCAATGATCTCTTTAACTGGGGGGACCCGGTCATCGGGGTTCATCGATCCTATCTGAGTTCCAATATCCGCAAAGGTGTTATCTTTTCCAATACCCAGGGGTATCGTAATCAGCAGGTGGATGCGCTTCTGGAGCAGGCCGGCACGGAACTTGTTTTTGAAAAACGGTATGCACTGTATAAACAGTTCCAGGAGATCATCACCGATGAGCTTCCCGTTTACCCGATCTTCCGGCCCTTGTTTGCCACCGCCTACCACAAAAACCTTGGATGACCCAATCAAAGTATTTGGGGATTGATGGCACCCATGGATAACATCTATTGGAAAAAAGCGAGGAAATGATCCAATAAGAAACAATCCCCTTACGGAAAGGAGCATGTCATGTTCTATCGTCTGAAAAAAGCGTTCCAGATCGTTCTATGCGCCACGACCGCCATGTTTCTGCTGACGTCCCCATCCGGCGCGGTAGAGGGGCACCCGGAAACCAACCTTCCTCCCTCCGGGGGAGAGCTGGTGGTCAGCCTCTATGCCACGCCCCCTCACTTGAACCCCGCCATCCAGTCCGGCATGGCCACCGCCTTTCCGGGCACCCAGATCTTTGCGGGGCTGCTTCGATTTGACGATCAGTGGAACCCCCATCCCTATCTGGCCGAAAAATGGGAGATCTCCAAGGACGGCCTGTCGGTGACCCTCCATCTGGTGAAAGACGCCGTTTTTCACGACGGCAAACCGATCACAAGCGAGGACGTGGCCTTTTCCATCATGACCGTAAAGGCGTTTCATCCCTTCAAATCCATGATGGCGCCGGTTAAGCGGGTGGAAACGCCTGATCCCCACACGGCCGTCATTCACCTGGCAAAACCCCACCCCGCCATTTTGACGGCCATGGTGCCGGCCCTACTGCCCATCCTTCCCAAACATGTCTATGGCAGCGTGGAAAATGTGAAAAACCACCCGGCCAATATGAAGCCCATCGGTTCCGGTCCCTTCAAACTGGAGGCCTTTGTTCCGGGAAAAGAGATTCTACTCATAAAAAATCATGCCTTCTTTATCAAGGGACGGCCCTATCTGGACCGACTGACCATCAAAATTGTTCAAAATACCCTGGAAGAAAGCCTGGATATTGAAACCGGCCGCATTGACATGATGGTGAGTTTTCAGGATTTACCTGAATTGAATCACCTGAGGGGTCTTGACCATCTGGTGGTCGAAAAGAACGGTTTCAAAGGCATCGGGCCCATTTACTGGCTGGCATTCAATCTTCAGAAGAAGCCCTTTGACGATGTGCGGGTCCGCAAAGCCATTGCGTACACCATCGATCGCCGGTTTATTGTGGACACCCTGTTTAAAGGGGAAACAACCATAGAAACGGGCCCCATTTCATCCAACAGCCCTTTTCACACGTCCCATGTGAATCGGTACAGCCAGGATTTTGAAAAGGCGAACCGGTTACTGGACGAAGCAGGGTATCCCCGTGACGCAACGGGAAAACGGTTTTCCTTTCGCATGACATACATTCCTGAAAAAGCAGGATCCAACTCCAAGATTGTGTCATATCTGCGTCAGCTTTTTCTGAGGAACCTCGGTGTGGAAACCATTATCGAAGACCCTGGCAGTGTGAATGCGTGGGCAGGGAAGGTTGCCAATTGGGATTTCGATGCGACCTTTGACGATGTATTCAACTGGGGGGATCCGGTGATCGGGGTTCACCGAACCTACTTAAGTTCCAATATCCGGAAAGGGGTTATCTGGTCCAATACCCAAGGATACCGCAATCCGAAGGCAGACGCCCTCATGGAACAGGCCGGTTCGGAGCTTGACTTTCAAAAACGCTCTGCCCTGTACCAACAATTTCAGCAGATGATTACCGAGGATCTTCCGGTGTACCCACTTTTTCAACCGTTTTTTGCCATCGCTTACAACAAGAACCTAAGTTGGACTCAAAAAAGTATTTGGGGATTAATGTCGCCCCTGGATACGGTCTACTGGAAACAAGTGAAGAAATGAAACTATTCGGAAAAGATATGGCCCCGGGTATCACGGTCAAAGTCTCCCTGGGGCTAGTGTTGATTGTTTTGGTGGCATTTGTTGCCAGCGGCGTGGCTAAACACTATTTCGACAAATCCGCCATCCTCTTCAAAACCATTTCGAAAGAACAACTCCCCTTGGTCATTGCCGCCTCAAAACTGACCAAGGAAGTCGAAGGACTGATCTCTGACGGGTCAGCGCTTGTTCTCACCAAAAACTCCCTTCTCCTTGAATCGCTTTTCCAAGACATCGCGGCAGACCACAAAAGAATCCAGAAGCTTATCTCTCAATTAAACGCGGCACATGTGCATGGCCCTGATCTGTCAAGAAGATCTCAGCTGATTCTTGACGACCTGCTGGCGCTTGGAAACTTGATAAAAGAAGAGATTGAGATTGCTCAGCGTATCCTTCAAATTTCCATTTACATGAGAAATGTATGGGAATCGCTGACCCTGGAAGGTGATAAACGCCAACCGGCATCGACCCAGCCTATTCGGGAGTTGTTCGTGAAGGCATTCAGCCTGCTACGGGATGTGCCCAACATTTCGGACGGCCAGCGTCTGGAAGAATATCAGAGCCAGATTCTTGAATTAAAAAAACGGATTGATAAGGCATTGAAGGGTGTGCATTTCCAGAAATCGCCATTTACGATCTACGCCGGCACCTTGGAGCGATATGGTTTAGGGGAGAAAGGTCTTCTGCCTCTGACTGAACGAAGTTTGAGACAGAAAACATTGATTCACGACAAACTGGTTCAAATTTCATTTCTGTCAGATGAACTGGTGAAAAAGACCGAACAGGTATTTTCAAAGGTTTCAGCTTCAATTCAACAGCAAAGTCAGAAAGTTACACAAGAGATGGAATGGATGGGAAGGCTTTTCCTTCTGATTCCGGTTGTCATCGTCATCAGTGCTATTTTTATTTTTATGTTTATCCGCCGTTCGGTCATCGGTCGCATCTTGGACCTGGAGCAGAGCATGAAAGCCCATGTGCAGGGGAATCCCCTTCCCATTCCCGTGGAAGGAAAGGATGAAATTGCCAGCATGGCCCAATCCGTTTCCTATTTTGTGGAAAAGCGCAAAGAATATGAGACCACGCTTAACGATGCCAGAGCGGCCGCCGAAAAAGCCAACCAGGCCAAAAGCCTCTTTTTGGCCAACATGAGCCACGAGCTGCGCACACCGCTCAATGCGATACTGGGTTTTTCCCAGCTTCTGAACCGAAGTGAAACCCTTTCCTCCCATGATATGGAGTATATCGATACCATTAGTCGGAGCGGAGAACATCTTCTAACCCTGATCAATCAGATATTGGATCTTTCCACCATTGAAGCGGGAAAGCTCACCTTGAAGGAATCCGATTTGGATCTCTACGGTCTCCTGGATGAAATGGAAGATATGTTTCGAATCCAGGCCGTCCACAAACAATTGCACTTCATCTTTGAACGGAGCGACAAGGTCCCGCAGTTTATCCAAACCGATCCTGTCAAGCTCCGGCAGGTGCTCATCAATCTGTTGAGCAACGCGTTTAAGTTTACGCGAAAGGGCGGTATCACCGTGCGCGCGGACGTGGAGGAGAACAATGGCAAATCCCTTGAGGGGGAGGGGCCATCTCTAAAACTCAGGTTTGAAGTGGAAGATACCGGCACAGGGATTTCCCCCGGGGAATTAACAAAAATCTTTGGTGCCTTTGAACAGACAGAGACCGGTCGCCTGGCAAAAGAGGGAACCGGACTAGGGTTAACCATCAGCCGAAAGTTTGTTGAACTCATGGGCGGTCACATGAGCGTGGAAAGTGAGGTCGGTCGGGGAGCGTTGTTTACATTTGATATTTACGTAAAGACGGCTCAGGCCATGGTATCGGAAGTCATCGCACCCCATCAAAGGGTCGTTTCCCTGAAACCGGGACAGCCCCGTTACCGGATTCTCGTGGTGGATGACAATCTCACGAACCGACTCCTCCTTATCAGGCTCCTGGAGACGTTTGGATTCGACCTTCAGGATGCGGAAGATGGGCAGAGAGCCGTTGACCTTTATAGGGAATGGCACCCCCATCTGATCTTCATGGATATGCGGATGCCGGTGATGGATGGCTATGAGGCTACCAGGGCAATCAAATCAGTGGATAAAGAAAAACAAACGAAGGTCATTGCCATCAGCGCCAGCACCCTCAAGAGTGAACAGGCTGCCATCCTCGCAGCCGGATGTGATGAATATATCGCCAAACCGTTCAGGGAGGCGGATATTTATGAGGCCATGGAAAGACAACTCGGGATTCGCTGGGTGTACGAAGATGCTCGCGGGCCTGAAGAGAGAACACCCGCCGAAAACCGGGACGACTGGCAGACCCTGTTTTCCACGATTCCGGCACCATTACAGGAAAAACTGAAAGATGCATTATTACGTGCCGATATGGGGGCAATTGATGTGTCGATCGCAAAAATCGCAGAGCAATCCCCCCGTCTTGCGGTGAAGTTGCAGGAATGGGCGTATGAGTTCGAATATGAGGCAATCTTGTCCCTGATGCAAAGAGAGAACAAGGAGTAAAAACAGCATGGACATACACAGTGGAAATATTTTGGTGGTTGATGACACCAAAGAGAATCTCCGAATTCTGGTGGAGGCCCTGGGAAACGAAGGATACAAGGTTCGGCCGGCCCTGAACGGGCAGATTGCCATCGAAGCGGCCAGGAAAGAAATCCCCGATCTCATACTGCTGGACATTATCATGCCCGGGATGGATGGTTATCAGGTTTGCGATGCGCTGAAAGCGGACAAGGGTCTCAAAGACGTGCCGGTAATTTTTATCAGCGCATTGGATGAAGTGGGAGACAAGGTGAAAGGGTTTTCAACCGGAGGAGTAGACTATATCAGTAAACCGTTCCAGACGGAAGAAGTGCTGGCCCGGGTCAAAACGCACCTGGCATTGAAGCATCTCCGGAAGGAGCTTGAAGAACAAAATACCCGCCTTCAGAAAACAAACGAGGCACTTCGGGAGAGTGAGGAGAAATATCGAGGGCTGTTCGATGAATCTATCGCAGCTGTTTATTTGTTTGATCATAAGAAGAATTTTCTTGACTCGAATCAGGCGGGTCTCGACCTGCTGGGCTATTCCAGAGAGGAACTCCTTAACATGAGCATCCCTGATGTTGATGCAAATCCGATTGTTGTTCTACCAGCTCATGAGCAACTTCTCTCAGGAGATAGGATAATCAATTACGAACATAAATTGAGGCGGAAGGACGGAGAAGTTATAACAGTGCTGAACAACTCCAAACCGCTTACCAACGATGATGAGCAGGTCGTCGGAATGCAAAGCACACTCATAAATATAACTGAGCACAAGCAGTCCGAGGAGAGGCTTCGGGAGAGCGAGGAGAAATACCGAACCATCCTTGAAAACATAGAAGACGGCTACTTTGAAGTTGATATCGCTGGAAATTTTACGTTCTTCAATGATTCATTGTGCGAAATGCTTGGATATCCAAAAGATGAATTAATGGGCATGAACAACCGACAGTACATGGATGAAGAAAATGCTAAGAAACTATATCAAAACTTCAACAGAGTATACACCGCTGGAAAATCTGAAAAAAGCTTTGGCTGGGAGATTATAAGAAAGGACGGCACAGAAAGATCTGTAGAGTCCTCTGTATCTCTAAGAACGGATGCAGAAGGAGAGCCAATAGGGTTTAGGGGTGTTGTTAGGGATATTACCGAGAAACGGAGGCTTGAAACCCAACTCCAGCATGCCCAGAAGATGGAGGCTATTTCCACCTTGGC
>Ga0222626_1001316_pt1 | contig 11153 bp, 9 predicted proteins | sample AntAcemetageno91_FD_179862 | JGI IMG/M metagenome (GOLD analysis project Ga0222626, IMG submission 179862) | Saline water microbial communities from Ace Lake, Antarctica - #91 | ecosystem: Environmental > Aquatic > Non-marine Saline and Alkaline > Saline | place: Antarctica: Ace Lake | collected...
GGAATTCCAAAAGAAGTAAGAAAACCCAATGCTGATGGCACAACAACTTATATGAGACCAATGCCTGGCTCCTCAAGAATGTATCCCGAAACAGATATTAAAATTGAAAAGCCAGACATTAAACATATAAAAATGCCTGAGTTAATCGAAGAAAAAATCACTAGATTTACTAAATTAGGGTTAGGCAAAGATTTAGCAACTTTAGTTGCAAAGTCAGAAGTTGCAAACACTTTTGAAGTTTTTGTAAAAGAGTTTAAGAATATTAAACCAGCATTTATTGCAGAAACTTTTTTGTCTACAACAAGAGAAATAAAAAGAAAATATAATGTAGATACAGATAAATTAACAAAAACAGAATTCAAAGAAATTTTCAAGGCTTTAGATAAAGGACAGATAAGTAAAGACTCAGTTATGACTATTTTAATTGATTATTGCAAAGGAGAATTCAAAAGTATGGATTCATACAAATTAATTGACGATAAAACATTAGAAAAAGAATTAAAAGTAATTATTAAAGAAAATGAAAAGCTTCCTTTTAATGCAATCATTGGAAAAGCTATGGGTAAATTTAAAGGAAAAGCTGATGGCCGAAAAGTTATGGAAATACTAAAAAAATTACATAAATAATTTAGAATAATTATATTTTTTCAAATCTTCTTCTATATCTGAATATGCTTTACCACAAATCATACCACCTGCAATAAATCTTTCTTGGGTTACTTCTGCTAGACAAAAATCAGGCATTATGAAATTATTTTTTAATTCAATATTTTCAAACTCAAAATCAACTAAGATAAGACCTTTCAAAGCTCCTTGAAAAACATCCACTTCTGCAGTTCTTCCGTTATGATCAAAATAATGTCTTAGCTTGTGTGCTTTTTTCCCTTCAAGTTTCATAAGCTCCAAAAATTCATGTTCTCTAAGTACGATTGTTTGTTCAATCATTTCTGATGGATCATCTTTCATAGGTTCTTTTTTCGTTATTTCATATTTATCTCCATCTTTTCTAAGCCGTATACTAGGATGTTTAAGCTCTTTAGGAATATAGACGTCAATTATTTCTTTAAATTTACAGTTATGTAAACCACTTGGAATATTTTTTACCAGAAATGTTCTTTCTAATTCTTTCATCTTAAGGTAAAAAGTAACTGTCTATTTATATTTTATGCTAATATACAATAATAAACTTTATAAGAGAGTTGGAAGTCCTTAGTTTTATAATAAATAAAAGGTGATTAAATGTCTGAAAAATATGTATATGCATTCGATGAAGCCGATGCATCAATGAAAAAGTTATTAGGTGGAAAAGGAGCAAATCTAGCAGAAATGACTAAAATTGCAATTCCAGTTCCGTTTGGTTTTACAATTACAACTGAAGTTTGTGATGTCTATAATAAGAATAACAAACAATATCCAGAAAGTCTTATGGATCAAATTAAATTAAATTTGACAAAAGTTGAAGAGAAGATGGGTATGAAATTTGGTGATACAGAAAATCCGTTATTATTCTCAGTAAGAAGTGGAGCTGCTGTATCGATGCCAGGTATGATGGATACTGTCCTTAACTTAGGATTAAATGATACAACAGTTAATGCTATAATCAAAAAAACAAATAACCCAAGATTTGGATATGATTCTTATAGAAGATTTATTCAAATGTTTGGTAATGTAGTTATGGATCTGGAGCATCACGATTTTGAACATGTTCTTGATAAATTAAAAGAGACTAAAGGTGTTGAATTTGATACTGACTTGTCAGCTGAAGATTTAGCTGAATTAATTGTTAAGTACAAGGCGTTAATTCAAGAAAAGACAGGAAAAATGTTTCCAGAAGATCCTATGGAACAATTAGACTTAGCAATTAAGGCTGTATTTAATTCATGGGATAATCCAAGAGCAATTACATATAGAAGATTAAACGATATTAAAGGATTAATCGGAACTGCTGTAAATGTTCAGGCTATGGTTTTTGGTAATATGGGCGATACTTCTGGAACAGGAGTTTGTTTTAGTAGAGACCCAAGTAATGGTGAAAACTACTTTTATGGAGAATATCTTATGAATGCACAGGGTGAAGACGTTGTTGCAGGAATTAGAACTCCTTTAACTTTATCTTCATTAGAACAACAAAATCCTACAATTTACAAGGAGCTTGTTGATATTAAAGATAAATTAGAAAAACATTATACAGACATGCAAGATATGGAATTTACAATTCAAGAAGGTAAATTATATATTCTTCAAACAAGGACTGGAAAGAGAACTGCAGCAGCTGCTGTAAAGATTGCTGTTGACATGGTTAGTGAAGGTTTGATTGACGATAAAACTGCAGTATTAAGAGTTGAACCAAATCAACTTGATCAGTTATTACATAAGCAGTTAGATCCTTTAGGAAAACAAAAAGCAACTGTATTAGCAAAAGGTTTACCAGCATCACCTGGTGGAGCTGTTGGTAAAGCTGTATTCACAGCTGAGAAAGCGCATGAATTAGCACAGCAAGGTGAAAAAGTTATTCTTTGTAGAACTGAAACAAGTCCTGAGGATATTGAAGGTATGCACGCATCTCAAGGAATTCTAACTTCAAGAGGCGGTATGACAAGTCATGCAGCAGTTGTTGCCAGAGGTATGGGCAAGTGTTGTGTTGCTGGTTGTGGCGATGTAATCATGAAGGAATTAGCAGGTATCTTTACAGTAAAAGAAGTTGTTGTTAAGGAAGGCGATTACATTACTTTAGACGGAAGTACTGGCGAAGTTATGCTTGGTCAAGTTCCAGTTACAGACCCAGAATTAAGTGGAGAATTTGGTGTCTTAATGGAATGGGCTGATAAATATAGAAAATTAGGTGTAAGAACTAATGCAGACACTCCTCATGATAGTTTAGTAGCTAGAAAGTTTGGTGCTGAAGGTATTGGACTTTGTAGAACTGAGCACATGTTTTTTGAAGGAGATAGAATCAAGGCAGTAAGAGAAATGATCTTATCGCAAGATTTAGAAGGCAGAAAAAAAGCTTTGGCAAAATTATTACCAATGCAAAAATCTGATTTTTATAGTATTTTTAAAGCTATGAAAGATTTACCTGTAACAATTAGATTATTAGACCCGCCGTTACACGAATTTTTACCACAGAATGAAAAAGACATTGAAGACTTAGCAGTTGAATTAGGCTATACTGTTGAGAAACTAAAAACTGTGATTGAATCTTTACATGAATCAAATCCTATGCTTGGACATCGAGGATGTAGATTAGCAATAACTTATCCAGAGGTTGCAGAAATGCAAACTGAGGCTATTATTAGTGCTGCTGCTGATTTGATTAAGGAAGGGCAAAGCATTGTTCCGGAAATTATGATTCCTTTAGTTGGTCATACAAATGAACTTAAACTTTTAAGAGAAGTTGTTGATAATAAAGCTAAAGAAATTGTTGCAGCTACAGGTGTAGAAATGACTTATAAAATTGGAACTATGATTGAAGTTCCAAGAGGAGCATTAACAGCTGATGAAGTTGCAAAGCATGCTGAATTTTTCAGTTTTGGAACTAACGATTTAACTCAGATGGCTTTTGGTTTTTCAAGAGATGATATTGCAAAATTCTTACCTGAATATTTAGAAAAAGGTATTTTAGAAAAAGATCCTTTTGCAGTATTAGACCAGACTGGAGTTGGTCAATTAGTTAAAATGGCTGTTGAGAAAGGTAGAATGACTAAACCCGATTTAAAGATTGGAATTTGTGGTGAACATGGTGGAGAACCAAGTTCAATAGAATTCTGTCATAAAATAGGTTTAGATTATGTAAGCTGTTCTCCTTTTAGAGTGCCAATCGCAAGACTAGCAGCAGCACATGCAGCTCTAAAGAATAAATAATTTTATAACTATTCTTTTTTTTTTCTTTTTATGATACCAAAGCAATTTTCATCTTATTCTAAATTAGAGTATGCTTTAAGAGATGACAATACTTTATTATCTTTTTATAAAGAAAGCCCAATTTTGATTGCAGCACCTCACCATACTGTTCAGGGGCAAATTGAAATGTATAACAATGATAATGGTATTAAATTTGGTGATCAAAATACGGGAATTTTAGCACTTCTAATAGCACAGGAATTAAAGGCAAATTTAATTATTTGTGCAAGACCTAATCATGATCCAAATAAGATAGAAGGTCAATATACGTCATTAATTAGAGAGATGGAAATAACACATCTTGTTGAGATTCATACTCATTGGAGATTTGATAAGGATGGTGAATTAGCAACAGATAATGATATTGAAGTATCAACTGGTTCTAAATTGTATAACGGGTATGCTATGCATCTTGCTAGTTTGTTAAGAGAAGGATTATCTATGAATATATCTGGAAACTTTACTAATATTTATTATAAAGCAAAAAAAACATATTCACTTAAAATGTGTAGAAAGAAAGGAATCATACCATTTCATCTTGAATTTTATAAAGGATTAATTGATGATGAGCATATTGAATTAAGAAAAAAAATAGCAAACGTTGTCTCTGATTCTTTGGTTAAATTTATTTAAAACTATATTCTTTTTTTTCTAAATATTTATAAGAAAACTCAATAAAATAAGATTTATGAAAGATAATAAACTGAATTTGCTATTAGCATTATATGTTGGAGCTTTGTATGCATCAAACTTATTAGGCGGAAAATTAATGCCAATTGGCTTTGGAAATAGAGGACTATCTGTTTCTATCATTATGTTCCCTTTTTTATTTTTAATAACAGATATTGTTGGAGAAGTATATGGAAAAAGTAAGGCAAAACAATTTGTTAACATAGGACTTATGTCTTTATTAGTATTATTAGTATGGCAGCTATTTGCAATAAACATTGCTACGGCAACGCCAAATGTTTGGTATGAAACATTTAATTCAGCTTACATGACTGTATTTAGTTTATCATTAACATTTACTATAGCCAGTATTGTAGCATTTTATTTTGGACAACACGTTGATGTTTATACATACCATCTTGTAAAAAAGTTTGTTGGTAAAAAACATCTATGGTTAAGAAATAATATTTCAACAATATTTGGTCAATTTGTAGATAGTAGTTTATGGGTGTTAATTGCATTCTCACCCAAATTATTATCAGGCGATTTTACACTACTATCAATTTATTCAATAGTCATAATTCCTTATTGGTTAGCTAAAGTTTTATTTGCGTTTATTGACACTCCTTTATGTTATCTAGGAGTTTGGTGGCTGAATAAATAAATGTAATAAAATTAAAGAAGAAAAAAAATAAAAAATTAATAGTAGGTAACGTTAGTTACCTTTGAGAATTTAATAAAAATTCTCAATACCTTCTAAGCTGTTCTGAATAAGGTAATTTTAAACTACCTGTTTCTTCTAGTTCATTATCAAGAGAGTTAACCTTGATATAATTTGTACTGATACTATACAACTTTTCTCCTATGTACAAATTCCTAAGGACTGTATTTTGATCAAACCATCTCCAGTAATCAGAAGTTTGTCCGCCATGTTTTATCTTTCCTTTGATATCAAATCCTTTTTCTGTAATATCAAATACATAACTTCCACTCCATACAGTATTGCTCCATCTCCAGTCATTGATTTTTTCTCTTTGTGTAATCTCTGTTACAGGCAATATCAGTAGGTTTTTTTCTTTACTGAATAAGAATGCATGATGGTCATGTAATGCAGCGCTATCAGAGCCTTTATCTCCTATCTCCATTTTATCAATTTCTATAGGATTGCTTATATCACTAACATCAAACAATGCAATCTTTAGGCCACCAACTTTTCCTTCGTAATCAGCTTCTTTTCCAATTCCAATTATGTGATTTTCATCGTATGGATGCAAATAATCACTATATCCTGGAATCTTTAATTCTCCAGCAATTTCTGGATTTGTCACATCAGATAAATCAATCACAAAGAACGGATCAATTTGTTTGAAAGTTACCATATACAATTTATCTCCTAAAAATCTTGTAGAGTATATTTTTTCATCAGGTGCAATTCCAGTTAAACTTCCAACAACTTCCATGTCATCATCTAAAACATAAACATTGTTGTATTGAATTCTTTTTCTATTCCAGATATTAACTGTTGATGCAACTCTCAAATAATCTTTATTTTCATCCATTGAAAATTGATTAAGTAATTGTCCATCAATTTCTCCTTTTGCAGTATATTCTATTTTTCCATCATCAATACCAATTTTATGAATTATTGTTTTTCTTTGTTCTAATTCTTTTTTAGTATCGTATTCTTCAAGAGCATCCATGATATTATCTAACATAGATTCATATTGCCCTTTCAACTTATCATCATTTTCTGCTTTAATAAAAAAGTTATTTAAAACAACAGAGATTTTTTCCCATTTTTCTTTTTCTTCAATGTTTTTATTAGCAATTACATCAACTTCTGTTTTTAAATCTCCTTTAAGCAAAGGTAAAATTACATCATAAAATCTCTCTTTTTCGTAATTTTGTCGTCCCCAATACCATCTATTCTGCTTTTGATATGCAATGTAAATGTTATTTTCGCTAACCATTAAAGTATTCCCATATCCTAACAAGAACGCTTTAGAATCAATAATTTTTTCATTACTTAAATCAATTGAAGCTATTGTATTAAAATTATAGTTATCTTCAGAATTATCAAAATAATGAATTATTGGCTTTACAATAACATCAGATCTTATCATTGGTTCATTAATATAAGCTAAATCGCCAGTATTTTCTTGCGCTACAATATAAACAACATCATCAATCATTCTTGATTGAAAATAACTACCACTAACTTCAATTTCTTTGCTTAGCTTTGGACTTTTCTTATCTGTTACATCATATATTTGCGCAACTGTTTTTTTTCTATATGATTGCCTTGGCATTATATCATATTGCTCAAAGTTATATGTAGGTTCATTTTTCTCAACAAACAATAATACTTTATTATCTTTTAGAAAAATATCTTTTGCCTGTGGTGCTCGCCAATCTGTTGATTGGCTTATTTCAATTTCAGAAAGTTTTTCAACATTTTCTGCATCAACAATTATCAATTTATTATCAGCAATAATATAAATATACTTTCCGTCATTTTTAACAAAATCTGCTTCATCTACATTCGCGTATTGTACGTTTGTTGTAGAAAAATCATTAGATCCTCCAGCACTTGGCATAGACTTAGCAGCTCCTGTATCCATCATAGCAACACTTTCCATTTGCAAGGATGATTTTGCATACATCATATTATTTCCTCTGCTAGAAGTTTCTACTTTACTCAAATATTCCTTTAATTCATCTACATTTGCAAATGTCTTTAATTCTTGACTATCTAAGCTTGTAGAAGGCATCACATCTTTATCTGATACGCCTCCTGTATTTGGTAAATTTCCTTGTCCTGGTATAGGTTGTGTGCATCCTACCATTAAAATTAATATAAAAATTGTAATTATTTTCTTAATCATTTTTTATTCCTCCAGTTAATTATGTATTGAATTAAAAAGTATAATGCTAAACTACTAATTGCGCCAATAACGAACCAAGTTATATTTGAATTCATTAGGCCTGTTTCTATTATACCTGTTCTTTGAACTGAATCTGCAGCCATAGCAACCTCAGGCACAGCTTTTGTAAACATTGGAACAGCAGCTTCACTAGCTTCGGTTTTTAGGGTTTGCATAGCGGCAATTGGTTGTTGTAAATATTTCATAATAAACGCAGCACCAGAAATTATCAAAGCAACCGGTAATATTCCCCTAAGTTTAACTTTAATGCCATGTGTTGATTTTGGCGCGATTATAATATATTTATTAGCTAATTTATAATGTAAAATTTCTTTTCCTTTCTTAGAATAATGATATTCTTCAGCTTCAACGAGTTTAGTTTTTACTAATATCTGTAAGTTATAATGTATTGTTGAAATAGCAATATTAAGTTTTTTTGCTAGTTCTGATTCTGTAGCTTCTTTATCTGCTAAATAATCTAGTATTTTACGTGATGTATCGTTATTAATCACTTGTCCTAGCTGTTTTGCCTCATCTTCTTGCAAAGACACGAGTAAAAACTTTTGTTTTTTCGCCATAATAAGTGATAAGCCTTTCCTTTATAAATACCTTTTCATAACTTCCATTTGATTCGAAGTCTATTTAAGAATTCTATCGACGACATATTTTATTTGATTGGTCTTAAAATTAACCGGATTTTTCTTCAAATTTTGTTTAAAATCAGATATATTATTTTCAAACCCTAAGAATGCTTTTTCTGAAAAGTTTTCAACAAACACACCATAGCCTTTTTTTTGTAAGTATACTGCATTCAATATTTGTTCAAATTGTTCTCTAACAGGAATTGACATTATTGGTTTTTTTAAATATAAAGCTTCACTCATTAAAGTAAATCCACCATTAATTATAACTCCTTTACAATTTTTTAAGTCATCAAAGAATTCAGTCTCATTATTTTTTTTCAGTATGACATTCTTAAATTGTTTATTTTTATGAAAACCATATACAATAAACTTTTTATTTGTTTTTTGTAACTTTTTCAATAACTTTGTATTTGAATCTGATGTTTGATATACAAGAAAATAATCCTTTTCTTTTGGTTTTATTCTTTTTATTTTATTTCTTACTACAGGCCCAATAAAGAATGTATTTTTCTTTTTTATTTTAGGATGAAAGAAGGTAGTTATAATATTTGCATTACTCCACGGAGCTATCATTTTTATTACTGTTTTTGATGTAAATGCACTTAGCCAATATTTAGTTGGATATTTTATTTTTGTATTAGAAATAATATGTTGGTTATCTAGTGTTATTACTTTTGTTCCCGTAAGTATTCCCGCATAAATAGATACTGGTTCAAAATCAGAAATTATTACATTGGGTTTGTATTTTTTTATTATTTTTCTTACTTTAAATATTTCTTTAATTAGTTTTGGAATAGTAGAGATTGATTTTAAAAATGTTTTAAACCCTGCAACTTTGTTCTTTTCGTATACTATATTTAAGCAATTGATTTTATGGGCTTTTACTTTATTCCTTAAATGTTGATAAGCCTTTCCTCCCCCGACAAATAGTATATCAGTATTTTTTGAAAATTGATTGATAATGGTTTCACTTCTAATAGCATGCCCCATACCCTCTCCTGCAGCCGCATATAAAATTTTCATTTATGATTAAAGTGATATTGAAACACTTCCCTCTTATCTTTTATTGTTACTTCTCTTCCTGTGAACCATCTATATAATGTATGCATTGTATACTTGTACATTATGTTTATTCTACCATCAGTTTCAAACCTTCTTACTGAAATCTTAACAGGATATTTACAAAATCTAAATTTACTTATTTTAGTACATCTTTCAATAAAATTATGATCTTCACCAATCATTAGATTTTTGTCAAATCCTTTTACTCTATCAAATATTTCTTTTTTGACAAATATACAGGCTCCTCCTCCCATTGGTTTAATGTATTGCATTATTTTTAAATATTGGTTGCTGACAAAATGCATAACATGATCAATTATCTTTCTAGAAATAGGCAGTAATGCATTATATTGAATACCTAATTTCTTTCTTTTAAAATGTTTTAAAGATTTTTTCAAGAAATTTCTATCATGTAAAATAACATCAGAATCTAAAAATAATAACATATCTCCTTTAGTTTTTTTTGCTCCATTATTTCTACCTATTGCAGGAAGTCCACCTTTTACAACTTTGCATCCAGATAATTCTGCAATTTTTTTAGTATTGTCAGAAGAATTAGCATCGGCAACTATTATTTCGTAATCTAGAAAAGTTTGTTTTCTAATAGATTTTAGCAGCTTTGGAAGTAATTTCTCTTCATTTTTGGTTATAATTACTATGCTCAACATGATTTAAGAAAAAACATGATGTTATCATATAAAATTTTAGGTTTTCTAGTTAATATTAGATGATCCATGGATAATGGTTCAAATTCATGTTTTTTTACTAATTTTTCCACTTTTTTAGGACTAATCATTCCAGAGTCTTTAGTTGTTATTACAAATCTACTTTTTGCTTTGATATTAAAGTCAATTTTTGTATTTAATACTTCATAAGCAACTTCTATCTGATTATGAAAATCTAAACTTTTCCAATATGTTAAAGGAACATAATGGTGATATAGTGCTAGTTTGTAAAAATTACTATAATCTTTAAATTTATGATTTTTTCTTCTGGGTGTTATTTTCATAAGCATATTAAATGCTCTTATCATAAAAAATAGAAATTTATTATTTCCAAGAGTATTTTTAGCCATTGGATTAAGCAAATAATTCGCTTTAATATTTTTTAATTTTTTGTTTAAGATAAGCGCAATGTCTGCCCCTAAACAATTTCCAATCAATACAATTTTTTTCAATTTTTCATGCTCAATTATTTTTTCAATATCTTCAGCCATAAATTTAATTTTTAATCTTTCATATTGACTTTTACCATGTCCTCTCAAATCCATAGTTAATGTATTATAACCTTGTTCTTCAAATTTTTTGTATATCCACGCCCAAGATGTATGGTTAGTTGTAGAACCATGAATAAGGACTAATGTCGGCCTTTTTGAATTTTGAATAAGAATTCTATAGTGTATAAAAATATTGCCGGAATTTAAGTATTTATATTGAGCATGTAGTTTTTTCATTTTACTAACTCTAAATAAATACTTGCCCAAAGCATACCTTCGTCTGCAGTATAGAACATCTTTTTGTAAACGCTTCCATTTGGATTATATACTTCTAAAAAGTTTTTATGCTTTTCTATAATTTTTTTAATTTTTTCAAGATAAATTTTTGACTGTTTTTTCTCGAACATATTTACTGTTTTTACAAAGCAAAGCGCTAAATGCATGAATAAGGTTGTACCTTCATAATTAGGTGCAAGTAGTTCTGGCAAAAACATTTCTTGATGCTTGTGTCTATGTCGTGTATATTTAAGTGGCCAAGGCTTATCTAAATTATTATCTTGTATATTTTTTAGACAACTTTTAAACATTTTTTTATTTATAAAATTTCCACTCCAAAAAGGAAATGTATTTGCATCTCCTGCAACATATTTATGTTGGGATAAATCATCTTTAAAAAAATCGCCTGTCCAAAAATATTTCATATGAATTTTATTGAAATCATAATTTTTGAAAGGATTG
>Ga0222626_1001320_pt1 | contig 11141 bp, 13 predicted proteins | sample AntAcemetageno91_FD_179862 | JGI IMG/M metagenome (GOLD analysis project Ga0222626, IMG submission 179862) | Saline water microbial communities from Ace Lake, Antarctica - #91 | ecosystem: Environmental > Aquatic > Non-marine Saline and Alkaline > Saline | place: Antarctica: Ace Lake | collected...
AGTGATATAAGAGAACTATTGGAGATAAACCAACCGAATATTTCACAGCATCTATCTATATTGAGGTCAAATGATATTGTTGACTGGTGTCAGGACGGAAAAAGAAAATGTTATTTTTTAAAAAATCCTCAATTTATAAAAGACTTTTTTGATGTATTGAAGAAAAATAAATTATTATAATCTTGAATAAAAGATTATATCGTAAAAATTTTTCAAAACCGAATTTAAACAGAAAGAAAAAGATGATGTTATTGATTATTTTTAATCATAATCCTTATGATGGGACGGATGTAACGTGGAATGGCTTGCGGCTTGTGGATAAACTGCTTGATATAGGAGTTGAAGCAAGGCTTTTTTTGATGAATGATTCAGTAGATATGGCTCGGGATAAGGCTAAACCGCCAGAAGGATTTTTTGATTTAGGAAAGATGCTGAAAGATTTAATAGCTAAAAGTGTTCCGGTTAAAGTTTGTGGTACTTGTAAGGTGCGATGCGGTATTCACAAAGGAGAGCCTTATTTTGAAGGAACTCAGGAAGCAAAAATGACCGAATTGGCAGAATGGGTGAAGGAAGCGGATAAAGTCATTACATTTTGATTTGGAGAGAAAAATGGAGCAAAAGGATTTAATAATAATTGGTGCGGGGCCTGCTGGGCTTAGCGCAGGTATACATGCTGGTTATTTTGGCATTAAGGCATTAATTTTTGAGGGAAATATCCCCGGGGGGTTGACGGTGGAGATTCCTTTTTTGGAGAATTATCCAGGTCTTAAAGATGGAATTACCGGCAGCAGTTTTATTGAGAGGATGGTTGAGCAATGTAATAAATACGGAGGAGAGATACATCAGTTTGAAAAAGTGGTTAAATTAGATTTTAAAGATAAAGAAAAAATAGTTAAAACAGATAAATCTGAATATATGACTAACGCAGTTATTATTGCTTCGGGCAGGATGCCAAAGACGCTCGGGGTTTCTGGCGAAGATGAATTTCGTGGCAAGGGAGTTAGCTACTGTGCTGTTTGCGACGGAGCTTTTTTTAAAGGGAAGAAGGTAATTGTAATAGGAGAAAAGAGTCCTGCTGCAGAGATTGCTGTATACTTTTCCAATTTAGCATCAAAAGTAACTTTGATATGTTTAAAGCCCAGAATAGAAGCAGAGAAGATTCTTATAGAAAGATTGGTAGGAAAGAAAGTGAAGATCTTAAACAACGTGGAAGTAAAAGAACTCAAAGGAGATGTTAAGATAAAGAGTGTCGTTTTGTCCGATAAAAATACAGGTGAGATCAAAGAAATGGAGACTGATGGTGTCTTTTTTCAGTTAGAAGAGATTCCTAATAGTCAGTTAGCAAAAAAAGCTGGGATAGAGATAAATGAAAAGGACTATATAGTTGTTGATGAAAAAGGGAGAACGAATATTGATGGTGTATATGCGATTGGCAATGTAACTAATCATTCGGTAAAACAAGTAATTACTGCTGTTGCCCAAGCAGCTGTGGCTGTTAATAATATATTTGAGAAAAGAGGCATATAAAAATGGCACAGGACAGAAAGGAAAAAAGTATAGGTGTTTTTATTTGCCACTGCGGTAAAAATATTGCTGGAGGTGTGGATATAGGTACTCTGCTTAAATATTCAAAAAAGCTTGAAGGGGTTGTTTTTGTTACGGATAATAAATTTTCCTGCTCTGAAGAAGGACAGATTGCTATCCAGAATGCTATAAAAGATAATGATTTAAAAAGAATTATCGTTGTTGCATGTGATCCCAGCTTGCATCTTTTGACTTTTCAACGGTACGCAAAAAATCTGGGGATAGATTCAGCATTCGTAGATTTAATTGATATTAGAAAATGGACTATGTTTGGCAGTCCGAGTAAGGTTGACAGAGAACAGGCTTCAGATAATTCCAGAAGCCTTATTGAGCAAGCTGTGAAAAGAATGCGTTTAAAGCGGATAATTCCCAAAGTTACTATAGATGTTAATTCGTCGGTTTTGGTTATTGGAGCCGGGGTGGCTGGATTAGAGGCTTCTTTAGATTTAGCGGATAAAGGTTATAAGGTGTATCTTATAGAGCGATTACCGACTATCGGAGGTAAAATGGCTTTGCTTTATAAGGTTTTTCCCACAAATGACTGTGCTCCTTGTATATTAGCTCCTAAGACTGCATATGTCAATATCCATCCGAATATTGATTTGCTGACCAATTCAAAAGTGACGGATATAGAAGGCTATATAGGTAATTTCAGTATTGTAGTTAATCAAACGCCCAGATACGTTGATGAAAAAAAATGTACCGGTTGTGGGTTATGTATCGAGAAATGCCCTACAAAGGTAATTGATAATGAATATTCAAGAGGTGTAGGTAAGCGTAAGGCAATATACATACCTTATGATCAAGCAATACCCAAAAAGGCGGTTATAGACATCCAAAATTGTCTCTATTTCCAGAAAGGTTCTTGTAAAATATGCGAAAAAGTTTGCCCTGCTCAAGCGATAGATTTTAATCAGCAACCCAAGGTAATAGAGTTAAAAGTAGGTGCTATTATTGTAGCTACAGGTTTTGATGAGTACAATCCTGTCCAGAAGACCGAATACGGATATAGTCGATACGACAATGTTATTACGCAATTTCAGCTGGCAAGACTTTTGGATATAGATGGACCTACGAGAGGTAAGCTTTTAAGGCCTACGGATAAAAAGGAGCCGCGTAGTGTCGCAATGATTCAATGTGTAGGTTCACGTGATGAGAATGCGAATGGATATTGTTCTTCTGTCTGTTGCATGTATGCACTAAAGCATGCCCAGATAATTAAAGATATGGTTTTGCCTGATGCTCAAGTTTATATTTGCTATATAGATATGCGTACTACCGGCAAGGGGTTTGAGGAATATTACAAGCGTACCAGAGAAATTGGCGTTAATTTCATTCATGGCAGGCCTGCTGAGATTATTGAAGATTCCGGGACAAAAAATCTTATTTTAAAGGTTGAGGATTCTGATATAAATGAGCTTCTTAGGTTGGAAGTAGATTTAGTTGTCTTGTCTTGCGCAACCGTGCCATCTAAAGGCACAAAACAACTCGCAGAGCTTTTAGGAACAAATTTGGACGGAAATGGCTTTTTTAAAGAAATTCACCCCAAACTTCGCCCGGTGGAAACAAATGTTCGCGGAATTTATATCTGTGGCTCAGTACAGGGCCCGAAAGATATCCCTGATTCAATTGTGCAGGCAAAAGCCGCGGCTTCTTGCGCTGATAGTGAGCTGAGAAAAGGTAAAATAGAACTTCCCGAGGTTGTAGTAAAAACAAAAAAGGCAAATTAAGGAGGTATTAATTATGGCAGAGGTTTATGTGGAAGAATTTATGTCTCCTGGATGTGTGGGGTGTCCAGCAGCAAAACAAATGCTCAAGGAATTATCCGAAGAGTTAAAGGGTGAGATAACAGTAGAGGAAGTCGATATTACCGTTGATACTACTAGAGCAGCAGGGTACGGTATCATGTCAGTTCCTGCTATAGTTATCAATGGCGTGCTAAAATTTATGGGAGTACCGAAGAAAGAAGAATTGAAAAAAGCGCTTGAGGAAGAAATAGGGAGAGATGAATAAAAAGAAGGAAACAGTTATGTTTAAACAACCAGTTTCTTCGTCTGATTTCGACCGGAATTTTAGGTCCGAAGTTGTGAAATATCCAGATGCAAGCGGTTTAAGCGCCTGTTTTAGCTGTGGGGCTTGTACTGCTGGGTGTCCTATTCATGAGGTATTTCCTGAATATAATCCCAGAAAATTAGCTAAGATGGTAAAACTGGGTATGAGAAAGCAGGTTTTGAGTAGTCCTTATATTTGGGATTGTGCTACCTGCCATAATTGCGAACAGCGCTGTCCGCAAAATGTGAAGTTTTATAATGTGTTAAATGTTTTAAAAAATATGGCGGCCAAAGAAGGCCATGCTCCGTTTTGCTGGATTAAACAGACAGAGCAGGTTGCCAAAACCGGGATAGTATTTCCTACAGAAGAAAAATGGGTAAAAAGAAGAGAAGAACTTTCGCTTCCTCCTTTAAAGTTAGATGGTAAAAAAGCAAAAAAGATAATCGAGTTAAGCGGTGCCGATAAAATTAAAGCAGAGGATTCAAAATGAGTAAATACGCTTTATTCTTAGGTTGCACCACGCCGACTCAGACCCCTCAATATGAGATGTCTGCTCGGTGGATCTGTAAATATTTTGGTATTGAAATAATCGATATTAAAGATTTTATCTGTTGTGGTATTAATCAGATTAACCTGAGTATAGAAGCAGGGTTTTTGATGGCAGCAACAAATTTGGCTTTAGCAGAAAGTAAAAAATTAGATATTCTTACTCTTTGTGCAGCGTGTACAGGAGCACTATCAGAGGCCACAGAGCAATTAAAAGATCAAGAAATAAGAGATAAGATAAATAATAAACTTCAAACAATAGGTTTAGAATATAGAGGAAATGTTAAAGTAAGGCATATTTCAAGGGTTCTTTACGAAGATGTAGGCGGGGAAAGGATAAAGAAAGGAGCAAAGAAGGATTTATCAAAACTACGTGTTGCCCCTCATTATGGCTGCCATTATTTAAAGCCAAAGTCCGCTTTTGAAGGATTTGAAGAACCTGATAATCCCAAGTCACTTCACCAGCTTATTTCTGCCATAGGGGCGCGGCCTGTTAACTATGAAACTCTTAATCTTTGTTGCGGAGGAAAGGTTTTTCCTGTTTCTGAAGATTTGGTTGATTCATTGGTGCAAAAGAAACTTGATAATTTAAAGAATAAAAGGATAGACGCGATGGTTCTTCAATGCCAGACTTGTTATCTTATGTATAGCGATCGGCAGAAAGAGACAAATAAAAAATATGGTAAACGACATAATCTTCCTATTATTCTTTATCCCCAGCTTTTAGGACTTGCTTTAGGTGCGGATCCGGTAAAAAATCTAGGCCTTAATTTACACACTATCTCGATGGATAAGGTTTTGGAGAAAATAACATAACATGGTATATAAGCATGAATGATGATGCTGAAAAATGGCTAGAGAAAGACGGGGAGCAGTTTTTAAGAAAGATTGGCCTTAAAGAAGATCAAACTATTTTAGATTTTGGTTGTGGAGTTGGTCATTATACGATTCCGGCGGCAAAAATTGTAGGTAGTAAAAGTAAAGTTTATGCTTTTGATAAAGATAAAAATGCTCTAAGCGAATTAGAAAAAACAGCAAGACGATTTAGTTTGAAAAATATAGAACTGATAAACGGAGATACTAAGGTGCCTTTAGAAGATAACTCCTTGAATGTTGTTTTGTGTTACGATGTTGTTCATTATATTAAAAATAGGATACCAATATATGATGAGGCCTATAGGGTTTTAAAGCCAGAAGGATTCTTTTCTCTTTATCCAAAGCATCATAAAGACGACTATCCTTTAATGGAATTGGCATCGATAGGATTAGGAGCTGTTATGAAAGAGGTAAAAAAATCAGGTTTTGCGCTAAAGAATAAAATCTCTGCAGAATGTTTCCATAACAGTTATTACAATAAGTGTGTGATAATAAATTTTACTCGGTTAAATGAGCAATAGTAATGAATATAATGAAATAGTAATATTGGTAATCACTTAACAAGGGAGGTTCTAAGATGTTTAAAGTAGATGAAGAAAAATGCGTAGGGTGTGGTGTTTGTGTTGAAGTTTGCCCGGCTCAGGCAATATCAATGGATGAGGGCAAGGCTGTTATTAGTAATCAGTGTGTGGATTGTGGTAGATGCGTCCAGGCCTGTCCTCAGGAGGCAATTTTGCCCGGCTCAGGATCGCCACAACAGATTCCTTCTTCGAATCAAGGACAGGTGTCTCCTGGTTCAAATTTTGGTATGGGAGGCAGCGGCAGGGGTTTGGGCCGTGGCATGGGTAAAGGTTTAGGAAGAGGCCCCCGCGATGGAAGAGGTGGTGGCCGAGGCGGTGGGGGGAGAAGGGGATAAATGGAAAATATGCGTAAAGATAGTATAAGTATTGCAATTTCTAGCGGTAAAGGAGGAACAGGTAAAACTTTTGTAGCCACCAATTTGGCAAAGGTATTATCTGAAAAAAATAGACAGGTCCGTTATTTAGACTGTGATGTGGAAGAACCCAACGGCCATTTATTTCTTAAGCCTATCATCAGTAAGGAAGAAGATGTTACTTTGATTGCCCCTGCGCAAGCGGATAGAGAAAAATGTATTTTATGCGGGAAATGCGCAGAGGCCTGTCAATACAATGCCATAGCAATGGTTAATAAACAGGTGCTTATATTCCAAGAATTATGTCATGTTTGTGGCGCATGTAAGATTGTTTGTCCTGTTGGGGCGATTATTGAAAAAGAGAAAAAAATCGGTGTTATGAAACAAGGTTTAAGTAACAATATAGAGGTATATTATGCGCTTTTAGAAACTGCTGAAGGAGGTATGTCTCCTCGGCTGGTGAAAAAAGTAAAAGAATGTAGCGAAGAAGGGATTAATATTTTAGATTCATCACCGGGTACGAGCTGTCCGGTAGTGGAAACGGTTAAAGATGTAGATTTATGTGTTTTGGTCACTGACCCCACTCCTTTTGGTATAAATGATTTGAAGCTTTCTGTAGATATGGCCCGGGAAGTAGGACAGGAACCAGTGATAGTGGTGAATCGAGCTGAATATAAAGATACAGCTTTGAAGGAATACTGTTTAGAAGAACAGTTGGATATTATTGGAGAAATTCCTGATGAGCGCAAAATAGCTGAGAGCTATTCTCGAGGCGAAATGGCAGTAGATAGGTTTCCTGAAATAAAAAAATTATTTGAAGCTTTAGCTGACAAGATACTGATTTTAGCTCAAGGAGAGAAGAAGATATCGAAAATAGTAAAAAAAGAGAAACTATCTGATAAAAAAGTTCCTGAAAAGTCCAAGAAGTATGGCGCTTCCCGAGCTACGAAGCCTAAGGAATTGGTGGTGATTAGCGGTAAGGGAGGAACAGGCAAAACTTCTTTAACGGCATGTTTTGCTGTCTTAGCAGAAAACAGTGTAATTTCTGATTGTGATGTTGACGCGGCAGATTTGCATTTAGTTTTATCTCCTCAAATAAAAACAAAAGGCTTTTTTAGCGGCGGAGTAGAGGCAGAGATAGACCAAAATCTGTGCGTACAATGCGGAAAATGTAAACAAGCTTGCAGGTTTTCCGCTATAGAAGAATATGAAGAGAATGGTAAAAAGAGATATGCAATTGATAAACTGGCTTGCGAAGGATGTGGGGTATGTAAATTAGTGTGTGAATATAATGCTATAAGGACTAAACCTGCAGTAAATGGTGAATGGTTTATGTCTGATACTAGGTGCGGCCCGATGAGCCATGCCAAATTGGGCGTGGCAGAAGAAAATTCTGGAAGATTAGTCACTTTGGTCAGGGATAAAGCATCTTTGCTTGCTCAGCAGAGCACTCGGAATAGAGCTATTCTAGATGGAGCTCCTGGAACGGGTTGCCCGGTAATATCTTCTATCACAGGGGCTGATTATGCCCTGGCGATTACTGAACCCACTATATCAGGTGCGCATGACCTAGAAAGGGTGCTACAGGTAGTTAACCATTTTGGCGTTAAATCGGGCGTGGTTGTAAACAAGTCTGATTTAAACAAAGATTGGACTCGCAAGATAGAAGAGTTAGCGGATAAATATAATTCGGAATTTATAGGAACCATTCCTTATGGAAAAGAAGTTACCGAGGCTCAAATGCGTAAATTGTCAGTGGTGGAGTATACCGACACGCCATTAACACAATGTATAAAAGATATTTGGACCAAGATTGAAAGGATTTTTGTGTGAAGTAAAATGGAAAGAATAGCAATGAAAAAAGCGGGGAAAGTGGCTTTGAAAATTTTACTTGAACTGCAAAAAATAATTAAACAAGGAATTACAGGAGTAGATATAAATAATTTCGCGGAAGATTTTATTAGTCGGTATTATCCAGGATTCTATTTATCATCCAAAGGTTATAATGGTTTCCCCGCTTCCTTGTGTGTTTCAGTGAATGAAGAGATTGTTCATGGTGTTCCTTCTCAGAGGACAATCAAAAATGGAGACTTAGTAGCGGTAGACATCGTGGTTGACTATCGAGGATGGTTTGCGGATACAGCAACGACCTATATGATAGGAAGGGTGAGCCCGAAGGCAAAAAAACTAGTGGAAACTACCAGATTAGCTTTGTATGAAGCGATAAAGACGGCAAGGCCAGGTAATACTATTGGAGATTTAGGGTATGTTATTCAAAACTGTGTTGAAAAAGAAGATCTATCGGTTATGAAAAAATTTTGCGGCCATGGAATAGGCAGAGAGATGCATATGGAACCGGCTATACCTAATTTCGGAAAAAAAGGAGAAGAAAAAAAATTGAAATAGGGGATGTCGATCGCGATAGAAACTATGGTTTTTATGGGAAAATCAGATATCGAAATTACTGATGATGGCTGGACTGTCAAGTCACGCGACAATTCATTAACTGCTCATTTTGAACATACTGTTTTGATTACTAAGAATAAACCGTTTATTATTACAGGTTGAAGAAATTGCCGTTTCACGTGGGTGAAAATGATTACCAAGAGGTATTTTTTTGAATATGAGGATACATATAAAAGAGAACTTTCTAAGAATTAAAAGTGAAATACCCGATTATGTAATGGTGGTTTTAGCTGTCAAGATGAAGATGCTTGAAGAAATAGAGGAGGTGATTTCTGCCGGAGCGGAAATTATCGGAGAAAATTATATTCAGGAAGCAGAAAAACTGTACCAGCAGTTAGGGGAAAAATCAAAAACGCTTAAATGGCATATGATAGGTTCTCTACAGAAGAATAAAATTAATAAAGCATTAAGGATGTTTGATTGTATTCAGACAATAGATTCAGCCGAAATCGCGACAGCTTTAAGTGAGAAAGCGGAAAGAATGGGGAAAATAATGTCTGTTTTTATAGAGATAAATATTGGCAGTGAAATAACAAAAGCCGGGGTTAAACCAGAATATGAAATTATTGAGAAATTAGCTATGCATATCTCAAAGCTAAATAATTTAAGATTAGAAGGCTTAATGACAATGGGGCCAAGGGTAGGGGCGTCGGAAGCTGTAAGGCCTTATTTTAAGAAAACAAAAGGAATTTTTGAAAGATTAAAAGCTGCGGAAATATCCGGTATAGATTTAAAATATCTTTCTATGGGTATGTCCAATTCTTACAGGATAGCCATTGAGGAGGGGGCTAATATGATTAGGTTGGGGGCAGCTGTATTTGGTAAAAGAATTTGTGATTTAAAAAACTAATAGGAGGTATGGTAATGTTAGATACAAATCTTAAACATGTAGAAAGTCGTGAAGAGATTGAGGAGTTACTTAAAAACAATACTAATGTTATGGTTTGTTGCGGGCGGATGGGGCCGATGTGTATTCCGGTTTATGGTATTATGGAGGAATTGGAACCGAAATACCCTCATGTTCAAATGAGAGATATGGATTTTGACATTCCTGCCGCTTTTTTTATCAAGAGTTTACCGGAATGCAGTTTTTTTATGGGATTACCTTTTACTGTTTATTTTAAAAACGGTAAAGTTGTTGAGGCTACTAGTAGTATTCAGGATAAAAAACAAATAACAGGAATATTGAATAAAGTATTTCAGAGAATAAAAGAAACGGACTATGTATCAGAAGAACTTTAAAATTGCTTAAATCCAGGATATTTCGATTTTCCGTTTAAAACATAATATGGTGATAGTTTTGCTTACATGAAGAATAAGAAATTTATAAATACGAGGTATTGTTAAAAAAAAAGTTCTTATGTTTAGAAGAATAGTGAAAAACTTTGGTCCCGAGTGGGGTGCCGCAGTTATGGGGACTGCGGCTCTTTGCATTACCATGCAATTGTCTTCGGAAGTCGCCAGGCCTTTTTCAGTCCTTTTATATGTTGGTTTGGGATTTTATCTACTAACCGTTTTTATGTTTATCACATTTTTAATCCCTTGGACATTAAGATTTTTTATGTATCCGGAAGAGGTCAAAAAAGATCTACGTGATCCTATAAAAGGTAATTTTTTTCCTACTATGCCTATTTCTTTTATCTTGGCAGGGACAGGCACCAATAAGCTTGGTCCGATGCTTTTCGGTCCGGAGTTTGCGTATCATTTAAGTGTAATTTTTTTCTTTTTGGGGGCCATAGGAATTTTTACCTTTGGGTATTTATTGGTAAGAATTCACTTTTTGAACAAAGACATGCGTTTGAATAACGCAAATTTTTCGTGGTTTATTCCCCCGGTTTCTCATCTTATAATACCTGTGCTCGGGGCTTGCTTATTAGATGTTTATTGGGCAGGAACAGGTTTGGCTCCAGTTTTGTTTGTAATTTCTCTGATAGCTTTGGGCGTAGGCTTTTTCAATTTTTTATTTGTTGGCTCCATAATATGGCGTCGTTATGTTTGTAGCACAATTCCGCCGGGGAATTTGGCGCCTACTATCATGATAGGAATAGCACCGACTGCTATTATGGTTATATTTTTAATAAAATTTATCGAGGCAATCGAGGCTTCACATGGGAGTCTATTTGGCATAAATTTTGTATCTATATTTCCCTTGGTAAAGATAACTGCCACTATCCTATGGGGTTTTTCCTTTTGGTGGCTGATATTGGTAGTAATTTTAATTGCTCATTATATCAGGGTTAAAGAGCACCCTTTGGTTTTTAGCTGGTGGGCTTATACGTTTCCCCTAGAAGCGTTTGCCGTTTCTACAGGTCTTTTAGCTAAGTGTGTAATGCCGTATTTTTTCCGCATAACACTCTTGAGTTTAAATACATTAGCAGTAGCGATTTGGGTAGTTGTTATATTCGGTACTATTAAATGGCTTGAAAGCGGAGCCTTTTTTAAACCTCAACATTAAAAACTAGGGGAGCGGAAATGAAAATACGTTCTATAATTATAGCTTTAACAATTATTTTAATTCCTTTTATTTTAGGTTTAATTCTATTTATCGCGAGACCACCTTTTCGAACCCTGTTATAATAGGACTGCTCTAAATGGGAATGATCTGCTATAATGAAGGCCTCAAAGAAAGGAGGCCATTCAAATGGCTACTTACAGGAAACGAACAGCCCAGGAAAAGCTCTCA
>Ga0222626_1001322_pt1 | contig 11134 bp, 10 predicted proteins | sample AntAcemetageno91_FD_179862 | JGI IMG/M metagenome (GOLD analysis project Ga0222626, IMG submission 179862) | Saline water microbial communities from Ace Lake, Antarctica - #91 | ecosystem: Environmental > Aquatic > Non-marine Saline and Alkaline > Saline | place: Antarctica: Ace Lake | collected...
CGTATGATATCGACCAGAAGTACGAGACGGGGTATAACAAGCGCTTTTTGAAATATCTTGAATACGTACAGGAAAACGATCTCACCTGTGACGGTGCCATGACGGACCCCAAGGGTGACAGGGGCCTAGCTCCTCATCAGCAGCCTGATCCGGACATGTTTATGCACGTGGTGGAGGAACGCGAGGATGGGATTGTGGTCAGGGGTGCGAAGTGCCACCAGACCGGTGCCGTTAATTCTCATGAGATCATTATCATGCCCACGATCAGCATGCGTGAAGAAGACAAGGATTACGCCATCTCCTTTGCTATCCCGGCGGACAGCGAGGGGATTACCTACATCATGGGCCGTCAGTCATGCGATACCCGCAAGCTGGAAAAAGGTACCATGGACCGCGGCAACCAGATCTACGGTGGTCATGAGGCACTGGTGGTCTTCGACGACGTTTTTGTCCCCTGGGATCGGATCTTTATGTACAAGGAGTGGGAGTTTGCCGGCCAGCTGGTGGAACAGTTCGCATCGTACCACCGACAGAGCTACGCCTGCAAGGCGGGGGTCGGCGATGTCCTTATCGGCGCCGCCCAGACCGTTGCCGAGTACAACGGTGCTCAGAAGGCATCACATGTCAAGGACAAGATCATTGAGATGAACCACCTCAACGAGACCCTTTTCTGCGGCTCTATTGCCTGCGCGGCCGAAGGCCATAAAGAACCGAGCGGCACCTACTACGTCAACACACTCCTTGCCAATGTCTGCAAGCAGAACGTGACACGCTTTCCTTACGAGATCGCCCGCCTGGCCCAGGACATTGCCGGTGGATTGATGGTGACCCTGCCCTCCGAGGAGGACTTTCGCTCACCGGAGGTCGGCAAGTGGATCGAAAAATACTACAAGGGAAATGCGAAATTCCCCACGGAATACAGAATGCGAATACTACGCCTGATAGAGAACATTACCCTGGGTACGGCCGCTGTCGGTTATCTGACCGAGTCGATGCACGGTGCCGGTTCACCCCAGGCTCAGCGGATCATGATTTCTCGGCAGGTCAATATGAATGCAAAGAAGAAGTGCGCCAAGAAACTGAGCGGTATTCCGGAGGATGAATAACATACGCAAGATCGGCCTGAAGTACTGCGGGGGTTGTACCCCGCAGTACGATCGGGTACAGGCGGTGGTGTCTATCAAGAGACGCCTGGCGGGCAGGATCGAGTTTGTTTCGTACGAGGACCGGGATGTTGAAGGGGTTCTTGTCGTAGTCGGCTGTCCCACCGCCTGCGTCGATATAAAGCCATTTGAGGGGTTTCCTGTATGGGTGATAACCAGTGAACGGGATATCGGAAGTTTCGTTGAAAAAATATTACAAATGGAGTGAGAGAGAGTGGTTATGCAAGATTTCATGAAGATGTGCGAAGCCAACAATCCTGGGGAACCGGAGTTTCTTCAGGCTGTTTCAGAGGTTGTCGAATCGGTGGAGCCAGTTTTGGAAAAACATCCTGAGTATCGCAGCGCGAAAATTCTGGAGCGCATGATTGAACCGGAGAGGGTTATCATGTTTCGTGTCCCCTGGGTTGATGACAGGGGCGAAGTCCAGATCAACAGGGGCTACAGGATTCAGGTAAACAGCGCGATAGGTCCCTACAAGGGTGGCTTTCGTTTCCACCCTTCAGTCAACCTGAGCATACTCAAGTTTCTGGGCTTTGAACAGACATTCAAGAATGCTTTGACGACCCTTCCAATGGGCGGGGCCAAGGGTGGATCCAATTTTGATCCAAAGGGAAAATCGGATAATGAAGTCATGCGTTTTTGTCACAGTTTCATGTCCGAAATATTCAGGCACATAGGTCCCAACGCGGACGTCCCTGCCGGTGATATAGGGGTTGGTGCGAGAGAGATTGGATTTCTGTTTGGCATGTACAAGAAACTGACCAATGAATTTACCGGTGTTTTGACAGGGAAAGGGCTTACCTGGGGCGGCAGTCTGATACGTCCCCATGCAACGGGATATGGTGCGGTTTATTTTGCCTCTGAGATGCTGTCTACAAGAAATGAAAATATTAAAGGAAAGACGTGTCTTGTATCAGGTTCTGGAAATGTGGCCCAATATGCGGTGGAGAAGATCCTTGAATTGGGCGGCAAGGTAGTGACACTGTCAGATTCTTCGGGATATATATACGATGAGGCGGGTATTGATCGCGCCAAGCTGGACTTTGTAATGGAGCTCAAGAACATCAAACGCGGCCGTATCAAGGAATATGCCGACAAGTATCCCGAGTCTGTGTATACACCGACTGATCCTTCTCTCAACTATAATCCCCTCTGGAGCCACAAGGCGGATGGCGCATTCCCCTGCGCGACACAGAATGAGATTAACGAAAAAGATGCACAGAATCTTGTGAACAGTGGCGTTCAGTTAGTGGCCGAGGGAGCAAATATGCCGACAACACCTGAAGGTATTAAAATATTCCTGGATGCAAAGATTCTGTATGGGCCGGGCAAGGCGGCTAATGCCGGTGGTGTTTCAGTCTCCGGTCTTGAGATGACCCAGAACAGTATGCGCTTGAGTTGGACACGCGAGGAAGTAGATGATTATCTGAAGAAGATCATGAAGAGCATCCACACCGCTTCTGTTGAGGCTGCGAAGGAATATGGTACGCCCGGCAATTATGTCAATGGCGCTAACATAGCCGGTTTTATCAAGGTAGCAGAAGCTATGATGGATCAGGGTGTTGTGTAAAAAACGTATAAAATTTAAGGCGGCGGCTTTCATTGCCCACATTGATTGATGGAGTCGTTGCCCACTTCTAAAGTTCCTTTGTCCTGTCGCGTGTTCAAATCGGCTTGTATCGATTATTCCCCTTTTCTCTTGTCAATAGGAAAAATATCGTATAGAAATTCTCTGGTGAAGTGAAGTTGCGGACCCGGCGGATAACGCTGTCTTTCGGATAATATGTGAAGCGGGGTAGTTTATGAACAGGTATCTTTTTGCCTTTTTTATTATATTAGGGGTGAGTGATTTTATATATGGGGTTTTTTTCAAAGACAGTATAAGCGTACTCATAGGAGGCCTTATAGTCTTTATTGCGTTCTATATTGTGAATAAAAAAAGAAAGAGCGAAAAAGACGAAAACTGTAAATGACGGCCCGGTTACGGGATACTGGATTAACCCTTTGCAACACGTAGCGCGTCTGTCAACCTTTTTACGGCTTCATCCTTCCCAAGTATATCAATGAGAGTCGGTATGTCAGGACCGTGGCAGTTTCCAAAAAGCGCGAGTCGGATGGGGAAATAGAAATTTTTCCCTTTTACACCCAGTTCACCGATCGACTGTTTTGTCAGTGAAGATATTTCCTCAGGTTTCCATCCGGTCTTTTCCCCTAATGCCTCGACCCAGTATGAGAAGATACGCTGAGAGTCTTCCTGCCCGATAAGTTCTCTGTCTTCATCCGAGAATTTCAGGTCTTCGTAGAACATCCTGGCATGTTCAACGATATCGGCAAGACGATGGACATAATCACGCGCGGTGATGATTACTTTCAGATATTTGTCATTGTCACTTATATCTACACCGGCTTTTTCAAAAAAAGGCCTCGATTGATCGGCGATATATTCCACATCGAGACTTCTTATGTACTGACCCCCCATCCAGTTCAGTTTTTCTATATCAAATACAGCCCCGGCCTTGTTGATTCTGTCCAATGAAAATGCATCTTCCAGTTCGGTGAGGGAATATATTTCTCTGTTATCTGCCGAGTGCCACCCGAGAAGCGCGATAAAATTCAGCAACACCTCAGGCAGGTACCCGTTCTCGATATAACTTTCGACAGAGACATCACCCTGTCGCTTACTCAGTTTGCTCCTGTCGGAATTCAGCAGCAGGGGGAGATGAACGAACACGGGCGCCTCCCATCCGAAGGATTTGTAAAGAAAGATATGTTTCGGAACACTGGAAAGCCATTCTTCTCCGCGTATAACGTGAGTGATCTTCATGAGATGATCGTCCACCACACTCGCGAGATGGTAAGTTGGGAATCCATCGGATTTTATAAGAACCTGGTCGTCAACCATTGAGTTGTCAATGGCAACCCTGTCGCGAACAATATCATCGAAAACCGTTTTTCCCTCTCGTGGATATCTCAGGCGAATGACGAAAGGCATCCCATGAGACAGGTTGTCTTCAACCTCATTCTTTGAAAGGCTTCTGCATTTGCGGTCATACATCGGCGGCATTTTCCTCTTACGCTGCTCCTCCCTCAGATTGTTCAGCCGTTCCTCGGAACAGAAACAATAGTATGCGTTTCCGGAATCCAGGAGCTTTTGAGTATATTTTTTATAGAGGTCTGTTCGTTGCGATTGTATGTAAGGTCCGTAGTCTCCTCCGATATCAGGGCCCTCATCATACTGGAGCCCTATTTCTTTCAGTGAGGAAGTGAGCTTTTCCAGTGCTCCGGGAATGGATCTTTTTTGATCTGTATCTTCAATCCGCAGGATAAACGCCCCACCATGTTTGCGGGCGAACAGATAGTTGAACAATGCCGTTCTCAGCCCCCCCACGTGCAGATAACCTGTCGGACTGGGCGCAAACCTTACCCTTATCTGATCATCCTCTTTATGCATCTTGACTATCCAGTTATTTATTTGTTGATGTTTTCTGACATCTGTCAGCTATTTTCCCAGAGGTGGTACTACAATTTTTTTTGTCAGATTACAAGCCCGATTCTCGTGCATCGGCTGTCAACGAGGGGTAATCATCGGCATATCCCTTGCTTTTTTAAGGTATTTTACTATATAACCGGAACAAATGCGAAAAGATGTTACTGGTGGTTGATGAAGCATAAGGGTGATTTTGTTCATCTGTGTCAGCCGGATACAGATAAATCATGCGGTGCCTGTTGCGGCTTATATAATTATGCAGACAGCACGAAGGAATCCCTGGTCAGGAGACTGAGAAATCGGACGAGGATATTTCGAGAGACGGTCAGGGGAACTGCAGACCTGAAGGTGTTTTTGGACAGGATAAAGGGGCTTGAGTTTTCCGAGAAGCTCTATGAGGTAATTCACTGCTGTGAATACCTGGGATTTCTCGACGGTAAGGAAAAAAAGGTGGGCTGCCTTCTTCACCCCCTTCAGAACAAAGGGGTGGACATGAGAGATGTATCGTTCTATGGAAAGGAATTGTGCGATGGGCATTTTTGTCCCAGCTATCAATTCATATCCCGCGAAGAGAAGCTTGCCATGATCAGGATTATTGACGACTGGTATCTTTATGGTCTGTGCATTACCGATATAGATCTTGTAAAGGAGTATTTCCGCTTTATAAGCGAAGGCATATATGAGGTTCCGCATCCTGACAGGTTTAAGGGCAGGCTCAGGGATATAGCCCTCAACTTTTTTTCATTGAAGATTTCATGGCCCTTCCGATCAACGGACACGAACCGCTTTGGAAAATACTATTTCGACGGTTCACAATACATGATAAGTCACATCGATTATGAAGCTCTCGGGTGCGAAAGGTCAAAATTCGACAAGATATTCTTGAGTCTTACCTCAAGATTCAGGACATTCGAGGAACTCAGAAAGGGTGAAGAGATCATCCGGGAAAATATAGACGAGTTTATTTCCTCTTATAAGAGGGATGTTAGGAAATCATTATGAACATCGCGGTATGTCGCGAAGTTCAATAAAAAGGCGGTCTATTGAAGCGTTGAAAAAAAAGATACTGTATTCAAAAGAAGTTATCGACAGTCGCGTGAAAGAACTGGCCGACGCGATTTCAAATGACCATGAAGGAAAAGAAGTTGTGCTCATAGGGGTCCTCAAAGGAGCATTCATTTTTCTGGCTGATCTTGCACGGTACCTGAAAGTATCGCATAGTGTAGATTTTACAAGGCTGGCAAGTTATGGTTCCGGGATGGCGAGTTCCGGGAACATAACCGTTACGAAGGATATAGAGACGGATATAGAGGGCAAAGAGGTGATTATCGTGGAAGACATAATTGATACCGGAATTACGATGACATTTCTGCGAGAAAGACTTGAGAAAAGACAGCCGGCTTCCATAAAGATATGTACGTTGATAGACAAGAAACACAGAAGAAAAATCGCCATTGATGCCGACTATGTGGGCTTTGCTGTGCAGGAGGGCTTTATTGTGGGATACGGGCTTGATTATGACGAAAAGTTCCGGTGCCTGCCGGATATTTACATGGTAGAGGAGTAGAGCAATGATTATCCAGTGTAAAAAATGCGGGACAAAATACAGATTTGACACATCGCTGATAGATGGCGAGGGGAAATGGGTCAGGTGCACTCGCTGCGAGGATGTTTTCTTTCAGGAGAATCCTGCAATGGAGGAGGTTGCTCCCTTAACAACTCCGGCGCAACCGGAAGAAGAGATCCATGAGAAACCGCACAAAGAGAGTGCGGAGGATATAGACAGGATATTTGATCAAGTGGAACCCGCAGATGATATGCAACCCCACAACCTCGAAGACGACGAAGGGTTTGATGATATCGATAAAATCACGATATATCCCGATGCCCCGAAAGTAGAGAATGCCCCAAAATCCCGGTTATCCGGCTGGAAAATAGTGATCAGCCTCATATTGATTATCCTTCTGTCGGGGGGGATTTATCTATGGAATTCCCCGCAGGTAACAAAAATGATAGTGGACAGGATTTCACCGCAGGTGGAGAAATTCATAGCGGCATTGCCCGAAATGGATAAGATTATCGGGACAAAGAGTAAGGATATTTCGAATGAAGACCTGGCCGAACTGAGCGCGGACCTGATAAATGTAAAGGAACGATTCGCGAAGAACTGGGTTGCGGGAAACATAATGGTGGTTGAAGGTACCGCAGTCAATAACAATAAATATTCGGTGTCCCATATAAGAGTCAGAGGCAAGATACTGGATTCATCGGGAAACATCCTTGTCGAAGAGGAATCTAACTGTGGTAATATCCTTACTGATGTGGAGCTGAAGGGTCTGACGGAGAAAGAAATTATAAAAGAACTATCCAATCCTTATGGTAGAGAGGTTTCTAATACAGGCATAGAACCTGGCGCAGGCATTCCCTTTATGCTGGCCATGGTGATGCCGGGTGGCGATGCGAAAGAATTCCTGGTTGAACTGGCTGGTATAGAAATTGCGGATAACTAATGGCCGCTGTTCGGAATAGATTTTACAAAGAATGACAGGCGGCTGATACGACTTTATTTTTCTATGTTCCTTTGCCACTATTGCCCTGAGCGGCTGTAGTTTTCGTATATTTCCGACAAGGGTATAATTCCCTCTCTCACAATAACTGGTGGATCAACGGTAGTGTCCACAATGGTGGAACCCTTCCCGCCCGGTGTCCTGCCCCCGTCGATGACGGCATCCAGACTTTTTCCTATGCTGTCCAGTACCTCTTCAATCGACACACATTCCTCCTGCCCGGAACGATTAGCGCTGGTGGCGGTGATGGCGCCGGAGAGCCTCTGTGCAAGGAGAGTAGCTACGGGATTGCTGGACAGGCGGATGCCGATTTTCCCCGTTTTTGCCGTCAGTTTTCCGGGAACATCTTGAGACGCGTTAAACAGCAGTGTGATTCCCCCTGGCCAGAATCTATCCATGAGGGTTTCGGCCGCCGGAGTGATATCTCCCGCGAATGTTGCCACGTCCTCCCGGCTGCCTATAATTATGGAGATGGGTTTGTCAAAATCCCTCCCCTTGATCGTATATATCTTCTCCAGGGCCTGCGCGTTTCCGATGTCGGCGCCGAGGCCATAGAAGGTCTCTGTAGGGTAGGCAATGACGCCCCCTTCCTTCATGATCCTTACCGCCTCCATTATTGACGATCCGTCGGATCTTATCTTTATGATGGGAATCATTTCTTCACCGCGGGATACAGGCAGGAAACCACAGCCGGCCTACAGCTCCTGCTGTTTTTTCTCGACATTATCAGCCATTTCCCTGATGTACGCAGCCAGCTTCCCGCGGAGATTTTCATCTTCGAGGGCGAGTATTCTGACGGCCATCAATGCGGCGTTTTTTGCACCCGCTTTTCCTATCGCCATCGCGGCTACAGGTATCCCTCCCGGCATCTGCACCGTGGAAAGGAGCGCGTCAAGTCCATGAAGAGACGATGAATCAACAGGAACACCGATTACCGGCAGTGGTGTCTGAGACGCGATGACGCCCGCAAGATGCGCCGCCATACCCGCTCCGACGATGATAACCTTGACGCCGCGCCCGGCGGCCTTGCCTGCGAACAGTGATGTCCTCTCCGGCGATCGGTGCGCGGATGTCAGAAACAGTTCATGCGGAACCTGAAATTCTTCGAGGATTGATGCCGCCTCTTTCATTATGGGAAGGTCAGAGTCGCTTCCCATCACTATACTTACCAGTGTCCCTTTTTCTTCTTTCATTCTGTTCTCCTTTGGCCGGAGTCTAATGGCTGAAATGCCTCCTGCCCGTAAAGATCATCGCTATGCCGTGTCGGGCTATCCTTCCTGTTTCAGCCGGATTCACCACCGAGAAATAAATCGAGTCTAACCTCTGTGCCACTCCTATGCTGATCATTCCGGTTTCTTGAATATCATTCAACAAAAAGGACCTATCATGGATGTCCCCTGTTTTCCATTTTTTCCAACTCACAATCTTCAGATATCAAGGTCATCGAGAGGACTTAGCACACCCTGTCCACCCTGTTGCAGCACATGAGTGTATATCATGGTTGTTGCTACATCCTTATGCCCCAAAAGTGCCTGTATAGTCCTTATGTCGGTGCCGCGCTGAAGAAGATGAGTGGCGAAACTGTGTCGGAATGTGTGAGCACTTATCCGCTTTGTCAGTCCTGCCTTATGTACAGCCGCCTTGATTGCCTTGTTGACAACACTGGGATCGACATGGTGCCGTCGGACTTTTCCGCCGCGAGGATCAACGGAAATATTACGAGCGGGAAACACATACTGCCAATTCCATTCCTTTGGGGCATTTGGATATTTTCTTGCGAGAGCATTTGGCATGTAAACCTCCCCATATCCCTGATCCAGATCCCTGTTATGGATCACTCGAACTTTTGCAAGATGATTCTGGAGTAACGGAATTACTGAGATTGGAAAAGTCGTAATTCTATCTTTTGCGCCTTTGCCTGAGCGAACAGTGATTTGTTTAAAATTATAATCTATGTCTTGCACACGAAGGCGAGCAGCTTCCATGATGCGCAGCCCGCTGCCGTATAATAACTTAACAACCAGTTGCGGGACACCCTCCATAAGGGCAATAACCTGCGCCACCTCTTCCCTGGTCATAACCACGGGGATATTGATCTTCCTGGTTGCCCGAACCGCATTAATTTCCTGATCTAGAGATTGTTTCAGAACACGTTTGTACAGAAAAACCAGCGCATTCATAGCCTGATTCTGCGTGGATGGAGCCACGTCTTTATCCACTGCGAGATGTGTCAGAAAAGCCTCGATTTTGGCTTCGCCCTCTATCAAATCCTGGCGACTGATCATGCTGTGGTACCGAATATATCGTTTAATCCAATCGCAATACGTTCGTTCCGTATGAATCGAGTAGTGATGCAACCTCATTACATCCCGTACTTCATCAAGCAGTTTCCTATGTTTGGGAATGTTTTTAAGCATTGACATATGTCATCCTTACTTGCTAAGAATAATAACAAAATTGAAGATAATAGGGCAAGGCAAATATGCCCGAAAATACCGTCAATATCATCATATCAGGGCAAGTTTGCCTGATAATCAATGGTTAAAAGCAAAAATGATATTAGGATTTATTAGAGATATAACAGAATTAGTAGTAGCTATTTACCGGAAATGGCAGTGTTGCCAAATCCGCCGAATAGCAATTTGTTGAGAAGCATTATCGATACCAAATGCTTAAGGTCATAGGTATTTGGCTGAAATGCCAATATCAGCAAATTGGCCAAATGACCACTTTTTATATATAACAAATTGATTATAAAAGCTTTGAACAAATCACTGCACTGGATTTTTACTCCGCTGCGCTCCGTAAAAACCAGTGAGTTCAGTCGTTGTGCGTAAATAATAATTAATAGGATTACATATGCTAAACTATACGGCTATAAATGAGGCAATTATAAAAGTCTGGAGAGACTTTCCAGAAGTGCGCGGCAATAGAATTCCTCTTCTATTTCCTCCCAGTGCTGATGGCTGCGCGCTGTTCATCAGTTTTAATCCATCTTTTCCAGACATTCTGAATGCACAAAACTGGAGACATTCTTATGATATAAGCGCACTAGATACAATTAACCCTGAGCAAGTCGTTAAACAGGAAATTGAGACTCAAAATTTCTTGCCTTACTTTAAGCTTTTAAAGGAAATATCAGGCGCACTTCAATTGCCATGGGCACATTTAGATATTTTTATGTTGAGAGAAACTTCCCAAAAACAAGCAAAACCAAATGTTTACGAGAGTGCAACAAAGCGATTGACCCGCTTTGGCCAAAAACAGTTCGATCTTTTCACCAAGGCTTTGCAGATATCTACGCCGAAGGTAATCGTGGTGATTAATGCACTGGCTTCTGAAATTATAAAGCTTCAGCTTCGACTTCAATACAACTCCACCGACGGGTGTTACTATGCACCAGACGAGAAAATTAAGGCTCCATTTTATTTGGGCAGTATGTTGAGCGGTCAGCGTGCATTAGATATTTATAACAGAGAACGTCTTGTCTGGCATATTCAGCAAAAATTAACTGCAAAGTAGAAAAAGATGTGAATGAAAAACCGCACAACAAGGCGCTGAACTCAGACTGCTAAAACAGTGGCTTTTTGAACATTATTGCATTTAACAAAATTTCGAGCTTTCCATAAGGCCTTGGGTATCAGGCCGCCGCTGGTTAGCTCTGCGTTGTGTGCGAATATTGGAGGATGCTATGAGGTGCAATTCGTTTAAAAAAATAACGGAGTTGTATTGGGTCATTGTTCCTATGGCTATGCTTACCCTGCTTCTAACGACTGATGCATTAGCGGCAACCCCTCTGTGCCAATGTAAGTGAGACACTTCCCCCCTTGGAGTTTAGAGTATATTAGAGAGGGCGGGGAGGAGAAATATAATGGAGAAGAAGGATTCGATGTTGGTTAATGATCCAAGTGGACTTG
>Ga0222626_1001323_pt1 | contig 11132 bp, 18 predicted proteins | sample AntAcemetageno91_FD_179862 | JGI IMG/M metagenome (GOLD analysis project Ga0222626, IMG submission 179862) | Saline water microbial communities from Ace Lake, Antarctica - #91 | ecosystem: Environmental > Aquatic > Non-marine Saline and Alkaline > Saline | place: Antarctica: Ace Lake | collected...
CCGTACAATGGCCAGCCACGAATGATTCACCCGGCGGCCTGTGAATGGCACGTAAAATGTCAAGACACGGAATGCTACAAGGTTAAGTGTCCACGGATTATGTGATGATTATGGTTAAACTTACAGTGATAATATCCCTTGATGTATGATCGAAATTTTCTTTTATATATATGTATATATATTTTTAGACTATTGAAAACTTACAGTGTTACTTACAGTAAAATTAAAAGAGGATTTATGAAATCTAAACTGACAAAGAAGGAAAAGCTGCGGGATGAGATCATAGCGTTGAAGGAGCAGGTAAAGGAAATGATGAAGGTCTGGCAGTCGATGGATGAGGAAGGGTGGGAGGTAAGGAAAAGTGCTTGACAAACCAAAAAGGAAAATGTACAAAGATAATGTCATGAGAAAAGCTAACCTAAGATTTTGCAGGCCCCTTCCGGTGAAGAAGACGAAAGTTTTTCTCATGACAGCCGGTTGGGGCCTTTTTCTTTTGGGGGTGAAGTTATGGAAAACTTAACACAAGAAAGACTCAAAGAGCTTCTGGATTATAACCCAGATACAGGTATTTTTATTTGGAAGGTTTCAGGACATGGATGTGAAACGGGAGATGTAGCTGGGAGTCTAAACAATCGTGGTTACCGGCAAATCGGGATTGATTATAAAGTTTATCGTGCCTCCCGCTTAGCATGGCTTTACATGGAGAGTTACTTCCCAGAGCATGACGTTGATCATATCAATAGAGTTGAAGGCGATGACAAATGGTCTAATCTTCGCCATGTGTCACATCAATGCAATTTGAGGAATTGTGGAAGACATCGGAACAATAAGAGCGGAGTGACTGGGGTTTCCTGGCATAAACAGAATGAGAAATGGGTTGCTATGATAATGGCAGTTGATAAACAGAAACATCTCGGCTATTTCAAAGAAAAAAAGATGCTGTAACGGCCAGATGGCAAGCTGAAGTCAAGTACAATTGGCCGGGATGTAACGACCATACAGACGCTTATTGCTATTTACACACAGCACAAACTATTCCCGATATTGGGGGAGAAGGAATGTCAGATGAATGAGCTAATGGAAACACCAACGTGGGCAATCTGGTGTTGCGTAGCAGTAGCGGCGTTTGTGGTGGGGCTTGGTTGGGGCCTGCTGATAGACCTGCCTGAGACCTGGCGGGCGTGGAGGAAGAGGATATGACGAAAAAGGAAGCTGAAGCCAAAGTCAAGGCGATTAATGAAAAAGGGCCAACGTGGTTCTGTCCTCTAATCAATAAGAGGTGCGTCCCTGAGTGCATCAATTTTAGCAAGGCAGAGGCCTATAACGAGAATGATAAGGGCCTGCGGGATACTAAGCAGGACGATTATCAGATTTACCACCAATTTTGTTCTAATGGGATGTTTCTTGATCCTATAATCTGTACTGGAGGGATGCCTGATGAGTGAATTGAAAAATAGCTATGAAGAAGCACGGAATGCACTAATCCCATTTGCAGAACGATTCGCTAATGAAAAAGAAGGTGCAGTGCCAGGGATATCAAGAGAAGAATGGGTGACGGCGTGGAATATAGCGTTTTTAGGAGAAATGGATCGGCTCAATAAAGAGCAAAACACAAGGGAGGCAACATGAAAAAGGTATTATTGATTATTGGAATATTGTTGATTGCGGTTCCGGCGTAAATCTTTCAAGAGAAGGGGAGAAAAAGACATGGCAAAAGCAAAAGTGAAAGACAATGTATTGGGTATTGAAGTTCCTGAAATGGAAAGGAAAATAATAAAAGTTCCTATCGTGGGGACATCCCCGATGATTGTTCATATGTTCAGCGACAAAGTGAAAGGCGAAATCCTTGATAAACAGAAGGGTAAGGCGAACAAGGGGAAGGCGGCCAAAGATCCGATTGCCGACTTTGTTCAGTCCCTTTATTTCATGAACGGTGCCAGCCGTGAGGGTTTGATTGACAAGCTCCATTCTGATGACGTTCAGGTTGGGGATGACGTGAAAAAATACTTTAAGGATATTCCTTTGGGATTTCCTGCAAGCGGATTCAAGAAAGCGGCTGTCTCCGCCTGCAGGAATGTTGATGGAATACCTATGACGTTAGCAAAGGGGGCTTTCTTTGTCAAGGAAGATGCCGGCGGCATGGTTGAAATCAAATATGATAAGATCATAATTCGCCAGGATACGGTTAGGCTGGCAAGGGGCGGGGTTGTGGATTTGCGTTTTAGGGGTGAATTGCGAGATTGGAGTGCGGATTTGATGGTTGAATGTAACCCCAGGGCATTGACCCCTGAACAGGTTTGCAATTTGATCGACACGTCTGGATTTGCGGTTGGTGTTGCCGAATGGCGGCCCGAGAAGGGCGGGTCGAACGGTATGTTTATGTTGAGAAGGTAATTGAAGAGGGGTTGGTGAGAGCTGGCCCCTTTTTTGAGACGGGGTTGGGTGAGGCCCGGCACGGTGGGGCAAGGTGGGGTTTGGCGTGGTAAGGCGGGGCTGATATGGCGGGGTGCGGCGAGGTGAGGTTTGGTTTGGTGAGGTGGGGCGCGGTGCGGTAGGGCTGATATGGCGAGGCAGGGTCAGGCGAGGCGGGGTCAGGTCCGGTTTGGTTGGGCAAGGCACGGCTGAAGAGGTGAGGCGCGGTGTGGCAGGATATGGCGGGGTAAGGTTTGGTAAGGTGAGGCTGATCTGGTGAGGCAAGGCGGTGCGGGGTTTGGTAAGGCGAGGTGCGGTGCGGTGAGGTTTGGTTGGGCAAGGCTGATGAGGCGGGGCGCTGTGCGGCGCGGCGGGGTACGGCATGGCGAGGTAAGGCAATATAAACCAACTAAACAAGGGGGACAATATGGAAATAACAACGATTTATGTGGCGGCTCCAGGTGCGCCATTCAGCGAAAAAAAGGTCCAGGCATACGGTGAATGTTTATCCGAGATTGAAAAAAAAGAGGGTGTTTTAACTCCCTCCATAGTCGTGGATAAGGCCAAAAAGAAAAGATCTGTCATACACGATTATTTTGAGTGGGATAATTCTGAAGCGGGGGCAAAATATCGAATGCATCAAGCCCGGCAACTCATGAACCATATTGAGGTCGAAATCATTGACAACGGAAACAAGGAAAATAAAACGATCAAGATGTTTCACAACATCCAGGTTGTTGAAGCGTCAAAAGACCGGGGATATATCTCATTAAGTGCGGTTGTCAATTCGGCTGATTATAGAGAACAGGTTATTGATAAGGCGTTGAATGAACTTGCCGGATGGAAGAAAAGACATCGAGAATATTCAGAGCTAAAGCCTGTTTTCAAGGCGATTGATGAAGTCCAGGCAGTTGTGACGGCCAAGAAAAAGAAGAAGGTCAAGCTTGTTGCTGATGTGGAATATAAGAATGCCGTTAATGAATAGACGTGGCTGATGAGGCGGGGTCGGGTCAGGCCCGGTTTGGTGAGGCATGGTGAGGTAGGGCAAGGTTAGGTAAGGTGTGGCAAGGCCGATATGGCGGGGTACGGTGGCGCGGGGTGCGGCATGGTCTGGCAAGGTGTGGCATGGCTGATCCGGTGGGGTAGGGTCCGGCAGGGTCCGGTGAGGCAAGGCACGGCAAGGCACGGCATGGCAAGGTAAAACAAAACCACCAACCACGAAAGGAGAAACAACATGGAAATAGCAGCAATAGCGGGTGTAATATTGCCGATAGTTATGGTGATATTCTTTATCACGGTACTTTGTATTGATCACAGGATATCCACAACCAACAAATTGTTAAAGAAGATCCTGGCAGAATTGCAGAAAGGAGAAACATGAACATATTAACTGAAGCAGGCAAATCGGCGATTCTATTCCTGGCATTGACGGGTGTAATCATCCTCTGCATGGTGCTCTAATGCCTATGAAGCCGAAACGCCCCTGCCCTGGGTATGGTTCGCGCCGGGGTTCGTGCCCGAATCTGCTAACAGGCAATGAGCGCCACTGTTCAGAGTGTGAACCTTATGTCAAGAAACAGATTAGGCGGTATGATAAGGCCAGGGATCAGGAACCAGGCAGGCAGTTTATACACAGTACGGTTTGGAGAAGGATACGGGCCGCGAAACTCGCGCGAGATCCCTTGTGTGAACGATGTTTGAAGGGGTTTGTTTCCGTAATATATGGGCCACAATTTGAAGATAATGGGATGGCGACCGAACATTTCCCCAGAATCGTGCCTGCCGTTTTGGTACATCATATCGATGGTGATGAGCTCAATAACGATCCAAGCAACCATCAAAGTCTTTGCGTAGCCTGTCACGAGGCCATTCACAAAGGAGGGAGGTTCGGTAGATGAAACGATATAGTATCCACGGATGTGCGGCATCACAAGGAATAGAATTGAAAAATCAACCATATACGGTTTATGAAGATCCTCAAGGCCAGTGGGTGAAATGGGAAGAGCATGGCGATATAATTGATAATGTTTGCAAGCACTACGAAGGCCAGATAAGAGGGATATCTAAAAAGGCCGGTCTGAAAACTTTCAGAGAGGATGCTGATGCCTACTGGAAAGGACTTGATAACCTGGTTGATAGAGATAGGCATTTGACATACTGTTGTGATTGCATTCATAAATCAGGGTCAGACCTTTATCCGCCGAGATGCGGTGAGACTCTTATGAAAAGAGACTTTGTGACGGGAGACATATTACCTGCTCGATGTCGGGATATCAATCGAGATGGTCACTGCCAATATTTCAAAAGAAAGGCTGAACAACCGGTTGGAAGTCAGCAGCAAACCGTAACCATCAAAATGGAAACGGAGACGGCCACTACCAATATTTCCCTCGAAGGAAAGGAGCCCTATAAAAATGGATAATGAAGAAAGACAAATAAGGGTTACTCGCAGATCAAAAGCGATTGAGTTTTTGGATACATTCCTACAAGAAAATGAAGAGTCTACGGATGGAGTCCTTACCTATACAGAGGCACTTGATGCCCTAAGCCTTGCTGTAATTGTCGAAAAAGAACGCATCAAATATCATACCTTGCTTCCTACTGGACAATGGAAGAAAACGCAATAAAACGAAAGGAGAATAAAATGGGAGAGGCAAAGAATAGAGGAACTTTTGAACAACGCAGAAAGGAGGCAATTATGCAAGGCAGAGGACAACCACAACAAGTCAATCTTAATGAAGCGGATACCCTGGAAACGAAGTGTAAGGCGTGTGGGCGCGGAGAATTATTTAATATGGCTTACCGACTTAGAACCTTCCCGGCGTTATCGCCAAAGAACCCAACCGGGAAAGACCAGTTGATTAAGATGGAGATTTATATTTGCCAAGCCTGCGGACATGAGTTCGGGAAACCGTTTCTGAAGGATGGGAAAGCGGATTGATGCGGCAATACCTACCAGTTCTAACAGCCACCACAAACCGTAAAGGCGTTTTGGATGTTGACACGGTAAAGGGGTGTAGTTTGGGAATGAAAAAATACCCCAATGGCGGGTGTTACGGGTTATGCTACGCTTCGAAGATGGCATTCTTATATGGAATGGATTTTTCTAAATCTATTGTACGAAGTGAATACAGTTGGGAAAACATTGAAAGGGTTGTTATACGTCATAAGTCGCCGTGGTTCAGAATAGGAACGATGGGAGATCCTTCGTATGATTGGGATTACACTATTAAGATTTGTGAATGGTTGGGAAAGTTTAAGATCCCGGTGGTTGTTACCAAACATTGGATCCCCATGTCTGATAATCACGCTAAAGCACTCAGGAAAAGCGGTGCAGTGGTTAATACCTCAACGAGTCCTATAGACACTGAAGATGAAATAGAGTATAGAGTAAGTACGTTTAAATGGCTTAAGGAATTAGGCGTAAATTCTGTATTGAGAGTGGTTTCTGCAAAATTTGGGAATACAGATAAAGGCCGTGAATTAAAACACATTCAGGATAATATATTTGAGAATACAGACATTATCAACAACCCGCTTAGAATCCCAAAGTCTGATCATCGTGTTGTTTCAGGTGATATAATAACGTGTAAACACAAAAACCTTGGCGGAGGGTCAACTGTAAGCATTTCAACACATTCGGCATATTTAGGGCCATGTAATACGTGTTCAGATCAATGTGGAGTTGATTTTAAAAACATTTGGATTGGAGGGTACAAAATGAATAAGAAACAGGGGGATATGTTTAAAATTAAATACGACCCATCTTCCAGGGCACAGATTGATATGTTTACAAATAAAATTGAATTTGAATACGCCAAAAGCGTCATAGGATCAGGGTATGAAGAACTTGTAGCCGGTTTAGCAATCAGAGACAAGGTTGCATACAGGGCAGCAAGAAAAAATATGCAAATCCATTCAGCTATTATACTGAAAATCAACGATGAGTTCAGCGGGTTTTTCACATTCCAGGTCAACCATGAGGCCAAAGAATTTTGCCTTTTACAGTCAGCTATGGAACTGGACAGGAAAGACAAGGATATTTATAGCCAAATGGTCAACAAAATAATTGATCAAAACACTTTCGGCTACCCTATGATAATGACTGTAAGCACAAAACATGACCTTGAATGTCCCAAAGTCTTTGAAGCCATTGGGTTCAAGACATATCTAAAATTAAGTGGGTTCGAGTATATGGTTTATGGCAAATTAGAAGATGTAAGGATGAAACGCCTTGCACATGCAACCATGACAAACGCATGGACGACCACTCGCTCAGATTGGCTCAAGATGAAAAAGGAATGGAACGCAAAAATCGAGGCTGCTGGCGAAAAGCACAACATACCAAATCCAAAGTTTGCGTCCCGTGATGGATGCTGGCAGGGGAGTAATGGGTATTCCAATGTAGTTCTCACTAAAAGAGTCATAGAGAACGGAAAAGTGAAAACGAAAAAAGGCAAGTCGTTTAACGGTAACGCATCGGTACTTGATCCGGTGGCTTGTGAGGTTATATTGCGTTTTTTTATGCCAGTAGGTGGCAAGCGTGTATATAATCCATTTGGTGGGGGCGTACAGTTCGGGTTTGTTACTGGTAGCTATAAGTTTGACTATATTGCAAGCGAGATCAGACAAAATCAGTGTGATGCTAATAACGCGATATGTCAAGACCTTCATAGTGCAAATTGGATAAAGAGTGATAGCTCAACGTATGAGCCAGACGGTATGTTTGATTTATGTTTTTCTTGCCCACCCTACTATAAAGTTGAAAAATACGTTGATTACGAAAACATTATACCTGAAGGTGAATTAAACAACATACCGACATATGATGAGTTCAGGGACACGTTATTTAAAGGATACAAAAGAGCAATATCTAAACTAAACGATAACTGCTTTTTTGTTATTATGACAGGTGACAGTCGAGACAAAACCGGAGCATATTATGGATGTGAGGCAGAACATGAGCTGTTTTTTAAAGAACAGGGATTGCATATATATAATAAAATTGTTTATCTTGAATGTGAGTTTACAAGATTAGCACACGCAAAACGCACACTTGATTATAGGAAGTTCCCGAAACGTGAACAGAAAATATTAGTGTTTTTCAAGGGTGACATGAAGACAATAAAAGACAATTATCCGCCGATGGGGAGATTGTAAAATGAAAATAGCCTACGTAGCGGGACCATACACGGCGAGCACGGTTAAGAGAGAGTTTATGAATATAAGGGTGGCTTGTAAAATAGGCCAGGAACTTGCAATAATGGGATTTATGCCATTTGTTCCACATAGTAATTCAGCCAATATGTTCGCTCAAGATTACGAGTTTTGGATCAAAGGCGACATTGAGCTAATGCGCCGGGCTGCTGATATGGTTGTTTTAATACCGGGATGGAATAAAAGCCCTGGTGCGGTAAAGGAAATGGAGGCGGCGGCGGGATTTGGATTGCCTATATATTATTGGCCTAAGGATAATGAACGATTAATCGAGATAGGAAAGGAGAACACATGACAGACCGGCCATTCACAATCAAGTTCGATCATAATGAAAAGAAGACCCCAGAGGATATGAAGAAAGGGGTTGAGGATCTGAAAAAGGTATTGGAGCCAATGAAGGAAATGGCGAAGGTTAGCGCACAGTTGAAGTGGGCGCAATACAGCGAGCTGGTGAAAGCAGGATTCAGTAACCCCCAAGCCCTGCAATTAATCAAAGATGGACTGAAGATGTGAGGAGGGGAGAAACAATGTACGGATTTGATAATACAGAATGCAAAATAATAGGTTGTAAAAATCCTATTTGGCCAAACAAAACTTTAGGATATTGTAACCTGCATTATCAAAGATTTAAGCGCGGTCGTATGGCTAAAAATGGCGACTTGTTGCCATTGCCAGAAAAAACAAAAAAGTGTGAATCGTGTGGAAAGGTTTTTATCCTAAAAAAAATGGAGCGTAATGTTAGATGGTGCCAATCATGCCGTTCAGAGCAATATGCTAAATTACAATGTGAACACAATGCTGGAATATATCGTAGAGGACAGCATGGATCTCACAACAGCAATAAAGTGAAGAGAAAATATATCAAAAATGTTTTAAATAAAATTATTAGGGAATGTGAATTAATAAAGAAACATCGACAAATCTTAGACATGAGGCGCTCTGGCTCTACATATGCCGAAATTTCTAAAGACTTTGGATGTTCACGACAAAATATACATCAGATATGTAGTAAGTATCTTCATAAACACAATCTGGAAAAGGAGATCAGTTAAGGATGTTTGGATAGGGAACAGACAGAGAAGAACCCCAAGCCCTGCAATTAATCAAAGATGGACTGAAGATGTGAGGAGGGGAGAATGATAAAAATTAACCTTGCCGATATTGTTGACATTCAAACTTGTGCAGATTGCGGAACGCCAATTGGTTATGATGACGGACCACCAGATGGATGGCAGTTGGAAGACGGACGGACGGTCTGTAAAAAGTGCTGTTTTGAGGACACTAAAAGATTTATCGACTTTGTGATTGAATTGAAAAGAGTACGAAGCACTCAAGAGATTCAAGCGAGAGCTATTTGCGAAGTATAGCGATACAAGGGCCACATTTATATTCCAACGTTCAGTGCGCTTGTAGGCAATGTAATGGTTGGAAGTCAAACAATAACGAATTAGGTCAACTGCCATTGTTTGGTGTAGGTTCAGGCTAACTGGGGTAGGGTAAAATGGTAAAACCGAACCGTTAGCCAACCGCGTGGTTCCCCTAAAACATACGCCCGCTTTTTTGGCAAAAACCCTAAAACGGAGAATTAGAACAAAATGGTCAAAGTAACAACAAAGAAAGTCAAGCTATCCGAGATCAGCCTGAACGCTGATAACCCCCGCACCATTACCGAGAAGGACATGGCCCGGCTGGTCAAATCGCTGCGGGAGTTCCCTGAAATGATGCAGTTGCGGGAGGTCGTTTGCGACGAAAACATGACGATTCTGGGCGGTAACATGCGATTTCGCGCCCTGGAGCAGATTGGGGAGAAGGACTGCGTGGCTAAGATCGTGATCGGGCTGACGGATGAGCAGAAGCGGCGATTTGTGATTTCCGATAATGGTTTTTTCGGTGAATGGAATTTTGATATTCTGGCCAACCTATTCAGCGACTTACCCTTGACAGACTTCGGAGTTGACCTACCTATTGATTGGCTACAGACCAAAGAAAGCGATATTTTACCAGATGAACCCCCGACAAAGCAGATCTTTTGCCCATCATGTGGAGCGCAATACAATGGATGAGATTACCGTTGAAGTCAAAAAGATCAAACTGTCAGAGATCAAATTGAACCAGGACAATCCCAGGACAATTACCACAATAGAAATGGAGAGGCTTGAAAAGTCATTATCAGAGTTCCCGGACATGGCACAGATCCGAGAGATCATCCTTGACGAAGATATGCTTTGCATTGGCGGGACTATGCGGGCACTGGCATTGCAGAAGATAGGAAAAAAGACCTGCACTGTCAAGATTGTCAAGGGATTGACTCCAGACCAAAAACGAGAATTCATCGTAAAAGACAACTCTGCTTTTGGGGAATGGGATCTTGAATTATTAGAAGCATGGGAGAGAAATCAACTTGAAGCCTGGGGGGTTAAACTTCCAAAGGAGTGGGGACCGACCCCGGATTTTCAACCTGTGGGCGAAGATGAGCAGGGGAAACTTGATGAGATAACCCCTAAAGTTTGCAAAGAGTGCGGATATACATGGACAAATCAGAATTAAAACTTGATTGGTGTAGTCATGAGGCAGCAAAATACGCAGTAAAAAAATGGCATTATAGTCTAACTATGCCAGTCTCTAAGCGGTGCCATATTGGAGTGTGGGAAGGAAGACATTACATTGGAGCAGTTATTTTCGCCTGGGGTGCGAATCCGAATTTATCAAAGGCATTTGGGTTAAAGATGACACAATGTGTTGAACTTGTTAGGGTAGCATTAGATAAACACAAAACCCAAGTAAGCCGAATAATATCTATCGCTTGTAAAATGTTAAAGAAACATTCACCTGGCATTCGATTACTCATATCATTTGCAGATCAGCGCGAAGGGCATCATGGCGGCATATACCAAGCCGCAGGATGGATTTATACAGGGGAAACATTGGCTAAGTTTGATTATGAAATGGATGGCAGGATATTGCAACGGAGGAGTTATACAGGTATAAATTTTGGTCGAAAACGCATGACTATACCTCCGAATGCTAGACGGATAAAAAGCCCCCCCAAACATCGTTATCTTATGCCCCTTGACAAAGCAATGAGAAAGCAAATAGAACCATTAAGAAAACCATATCCCAAGCGTCCGGCTGATGGTAGCAACTTGACGACCAGTCAAGCACGGCGGTTCGACTCCGACCCGGACGCTCCAAAAGAGGCTAAATAAATGGAAACCGAACCAACCTGGGGCCAACCCTGGGACGGAACCCAACCGGACACTGAAAGGATCCAAACGTGATTTATATAGCGGCGCCATTCTGGGACAATGACGAATCTATCCGGAATTACCGGAGAAGGAAGGCAATAGAATACAGCGAACGATTATTTAATAAGGGCATCCCGTTTTATTCCCCGCTTTTGTATTCAGAGCATTTCAAAACCAGAAAAACTAAAGAAGGCTACTGGCTATCACATGGAATAAAGATGGTGGATGCGTGTGATGAGTTACGTATTTTATGTCTCG
>Ga0222626_1001326_pt1 | contig 11111 bp, 11 predicted proteins | sample AntAcemetageno91_FD_179862 | JGI IMG/M metagenome (GOLD analysis project Ga0222626, IMG submission 179862) | Saline water microbial communities from Ace Lake, Antarctica - #91 | ecosystem: Environmental > Aquatic > Non-marine Saline and Alkaline > Saline | place: Antarctica: Ace Lake | collected...
ACGGGTAATGAAAATCTCTGTACACCGTGTTGACGCCACTCTTCCTCTTCCTGAACATCAAACAGAAGGAAGTTGTGCTTTTGACTTTATTGCCCGTAAAACAACTGTTATTGAGCCACATGCAGTCGAATTTGTACCTGGAAACTTAATTGTAAAAGTGCCTGAAAGTCACGCCCTTTTGATCCTTCCTCGTAGTTCATTGTATAGAAAAAAATCACTCCTCATTCCTAATGCACCAGGACTCATCGACTGTGATTACTGTGGCCCTGATGATGAGATAAGGATACAAGTCCTCAATTTCAGCAATACTGTTGTAACCGTAGAACGTGGCGAACGTATCGCACAAGGGCTTCTCGTTCATTCAGATCAAGCAGAATGGCAAGAAACGGACCGTCCTCAAGGCGATTCTCGCGGTGGATTTGGAAGTACTGGACACGTATGAATTTAGAAAAAATCATTAGCAATTTTCTCTCCCACGAACAACTCGAGGAGAAGAATATTGGTATTGCTGTATCGGGAGGAATCGACTCTACTGTTCTTCTGCACCTCATAGCAAAATGTGGAAATCCTGACCACGTTTTCGTTTTACATGTACACCACGGAACTCGCTCTGTATGCGATAAAGAATGGTATATGGTTGAAAAAATGTGCAAAACTCTTCATGCACATTTTATCGGCAAAAAACTTACCAGTGTACCGCAAAAGAACGTGGAATCTGCATGGAGAAAAGAACGACAAATTTTCTTCGAAGAATGCAAAAAAAATCACAAACTTGAACGAATTTTTACCGCACACCATGCTACTGATTTAGTTGAAACTATGATCTGGCGATTGACCAAAGGATGTGGAATTTCTGGTCTCTCCCCTTTTGATATTTCTACGAAACCATTGTGGAATGTTCCACGAAGTGAAATTGAAAAATATGCAGCAAAAAATCACCTGATCTGGTGCGAAGACGAGAGCAACCTGAACACAAATATTGAACGAAACTTAATTAGACACGAGGTTTTACCAAAACTGCGAAAGATCACTCCTAACCTCGAACAAGTCTTTGTTCGTGAATCTGAAATCTTTCACGACGCATCACAATTCATTGGAAAACACCTCCCTTCTCTCAAGCCCATAGAGAAGAAAAAATTCCTTGAGTTGAGCCCAACTATTCAAACTGAATTTCTACGCCGTATTTCGAAAAAAACACCAAGTGCCTCTGAAATAGAGGATTGTTTGCGATGGATTAATGGAAATCCAAAAGGCGGAAGTCATAAATCAATTGGAGACACCCAAATTGTCTTTCGAGATAAAGTTTTTTCTTGGAAATAATTATTACAAAAATATTTTCACCACCTCCCAATATTTTTTCTCTACCAAATTTTTTATTTCCCCTTTCTGACACCATCGTGATTCAATAATTTCTTCATTATCTACTTCTGACTCTCCAGAAATCCACGATGCTTTGAAAAACACGACTCTCGCTCCTCCAAATTCACCATGATGTCGGAGAAAATCAGCCGGAAAATCATACTGATATTCTGCAACTTTATCTGACAAAAGATCTACCTGCAAACCGAAGCCACATTCTTCAGCAAGCTCTCTAGTAAGAGCATTTACAAAGGTTTCCCCTCTGTCCACTCCTCCCTGCGGAAACTGCCAGGCATTCTCTTTTCGCGGCTTACGAACGAGCAACCATTGCTCTTTTTTTTGTACTGCAATCGCCGCTACAGGTCTATATTTTTTCATCATAGAAAGTGTATCACAAAAAAAAACTCTGCCATACGACAGAGCCTTTTGAATACGTTTTTTTTCAAATACTTATTTCACTGCAATAACCTCATATTCAAATTCTCCTCCTGGTGCTTCCACCTTTACTTTTTCTCCTTTTTTCTTTCCCAAAATTGCTGCTCCTACTGGAGACTCATTTGAAATTTTGTTTACCAATGAGTCAGATTCTGTAAATCCCACAATTGTGTACTTATGTTCTTCTTTATCTCCTTTCATTTTCAATGTTACCTCTGAACCAATCTGGATAGCTCCTGTTTTTGATTCTTCTACAACTTCAACATTTTTTAATTGAGATTCTAGCTCCGCAATACGCGCTTCGACAAATGCTTGTTGATTTTTTGCTTCATCATACTCTGCATTTTCAGACAAATCTCCGAACTCGATCGCTGTTTTCAAACGATCAGCAACGTCTCGACGTCCTTTTATTTTAAGTGTTTCAAGCTCGTCTTGCAGCTTCTGTAATCCTGCTGCGGTGAGAAGGACTCTTTTGGTCTTGTCTTCTGTTTTTGCCATGTTTCAAATGGGTAAATTAGTAAACCCGGGCGCAGTGTAACGCCTGGGAAAGAAAAATCAACTTTCGATTTTAGTTGCCATTGGGTGAGAACGTAATTTCTCAAGCACTTTTCCTTCAATCTGACGAATTCGTTCACGCGTAACATTGAACTCTTTTCCTACTTCTTCCAATGTATGGGGAACTCCATCATCAAGTCCAAAACGCATTTTTATAATTTTTTGTTCACGTGCTGATAAATACGTCAATAAATCCTCGATGTTTTCTTTAATAAGTTGACGATGTGTTACCTCAAAAGGGGACAACATTTTTTCATCTTCAATAAAGTCTGAAAGCTTTGAATCTTCCTCAGTTCCTACTGGTGCCTCTAGGGAAACAATATCTTGTGAAATCTTGAGAATATAGTTCACTTTCTTAAGGTCGAGATTCATTTCTACGGCGATTTCTTCTGACAATGGATCACGACCAAGCTCTTGTTGCAAACGACGCTGTGTGTAGCGTAATTTATTAATTGTCTCCACCATATGTACTGGAATACGAATCGTACGAGCCTGATCTGCAATAGCTCGTGTAATTGCTTGGCGAATCCACCACGTTGCATAAGTAGAAAATTTAAATCCTTTTCGATAATCAAATTTCTCAACGGCACGAAGCAATCCCAGATTCCCCTCCTGCATCAGGTCTAGAAATGGAAGTCCTCGTCCGATATATCGTTTTGCAATTGAAACAACCAGACGAAGATTACATTCCGCCAAACGCTGTTTCGCTGACAAATCCCCTTTCTCAATTCGTTTTGCTAAATCAACTTCATCTTGAGCAGTCAGAAGATTTACTCGTCCGATTTCGTTCAAATACATTCGAACCGAATCGTTGGAAATTTCTGTTAAATCCATTCCTTTCGCTTTCTCTGCTACTTCTTCTTCCTTGGTCTCTTCCTCTCCATCGTCGTCATCTTTTCCTGTAACTTCTACTTGAACCTCTTCAACAGCTTTTTGAACCTGTTTTTCTTCTCGTTCTTGCTGTCTTTGTTTCTCTCTCCAAATCTTCTCTTCACGTACTTCAATCACTTCAATACCCAGTTCTAATAGCAATTCATATAATTCATCCAATTGATCTATATTTTCTTCCACATCAGGCATTACGCGGAACAATTCTTGCTCTGTTACAAACTTCTGATCACGTCCTTTTTGAATCAAATCCTGTACCTCCTGTGGAAACTCTTTAATCTGTTCTAATAATTTTGGCGGAAGATGTTGAGGCATTATTTTTCCACCACCGCGAGTACCAGGCGTTGGTGTTTTCTTCTCTTTTTTAACTGAAGATTTCTTTTCCTTCTCTACCGAAACCTTATCTTCCTTGGGTTTTTCGGTTTTCTTTTCTTCCTTTTTTACTGTCACTTTTTTCTTTTTCACTACGGGATCCTTAGCTACTACTTTTTTCTTTTCATCTTTTTTTACTGCAATTTTTTTAACTTCTTTCTTGGCTTTCAATTTCTTAGCTGAAGGAACTTTTTCAATCTTCTTTTTAGTAGGTTTTGGTATCATCTTCTTTACTGCTTTTTTAGATGCAGTTTTTTTAACTTCTTTCTTGGTCTTCAATTTCTTAGCTGAAGGAGCTTTTTCAACCTTCTTTTTAGAAGGTTTTGGTATCACCTTCTTTACTGCTTTTTTAGATGCAGTTTTTTTTGCTGTTTTCGCTTTTTTTTCTGACATTAAAATTGGGACAAAAATTCTATTTTTGGGGAAGATAATAATCGGATATCACCAATCCCATACTTCATCATTGCTAATCGCGTTAATCCAAACCCAAATGCAAAACCACTAAATTCCGTTGAATCAATATCACAATTTTTTAGCACGTTTGGGTGAACCATTCCCGCGCCCATAAACTCGATCCATCCGGTATTTTTACAGGTCTTGCATCCCTGTCCGCCACACAACGCGCAGCTAAAATCTACTTCAAATCCAGGCTCCACAAATGGAAAATATCCAGGGCGAAGACGAACAGTCGTTTCACACTCAAAAAGCTGTGAAAGCATCGTCTCAATTGTCCCTTTTAAATGAGCCAAAGAAATGTTTTTATCAATTAAAAGCCCTTCTACTTGGTAGAAAACGGCATCATGTGTCGCATCGACATCCTCATTCCGGAATGCACGTCCCGGAGCAATAAGTCTAATTGGTGCACCATGTTCACGCATTTTTCGAATTTGAACATCTGATGTTTGCGTGCGCAAAACAAAATTTTCATCAGGATTTTCTGATTTTTTTGAAATCCAAAATGTATCCTGCATATCTCTTGCTGGATGTGATGCCGGAATATTTAATGCATCAAAATTATGCCACTCTGACTCAATTTCTGGACCATCTGCTATTTCAAACCCCATACTGGTAAAAATCTGTTCTACTTGTCTTTGAACATGACTAATTGGATGCATTGACCCATGTTTCACCGGAAATTTCTGTGTTACATCTATTTTCTCTTCCTTCAATTTTTCATTTAAAATCACTGCTTCTAGTATTTCTTTCTTTTCTGTAAATGCCTCTACAAATTCTGAACGAAAACCTGCTAATGCCTGACCGATTTCTCGTTTTTCTTCTGGAGAACAAGTCTTCAAATTTTTAGAAATTTGTCCAATCTCTGATTTCTTCGAAAGAAACTGAATTTCAAAGTCAGCTAACTGCTCTTGTGTTTTTATGGTAGAAAAAATTTCCCGTGCTTGCGTGGATAACGCTTTAAGCCGAGATAAGATATTTGTTTCAGTCATTCGCGAGAAAAAAAACTTGCTCAAAGGCAGAAATTCCTGTACAATTTGGCGAAAAGGTCATAAAAAGTCAACTTTTTCTAAAGAACTTTTTTGGCACAAAACCCACACAAACAAATGGTTAATTTCAATTTCGGACTCGGCTCAGATGATTCTGCTACTCCTGCAGATCCTGCTGGAATGCAAAACACAAGTAATACTGATGATGCTGCTGTTACAGCAGATCCAGTTCCTTCTGTAGCAAAAGCGAAGCCGCTTACTGAACTTATGACAGACGAAGGTTCTTCAACCGAAAAGATTGATGTTCCTGCTCCTGTAGAAGTAAAAAAAGAAGTAGTAGTAGCAAAAGAACCCGAAATTGATATTCTGGCTGAAGAAACTCCTAAAAATGAGATTAAGGAAATTCCTACACCCGAAGTAAAAGAAGCAAAGCTTGCAGAGAAACCTGCTGTGACAGCACCAGCAAATCCTTTTGCTGTTCCTACTGTTACTCCTAAAGAAGATTCTAAACCTGAGGAAAAGAAAGAAGAACCTAAAAAAGAAAATACGCCTGCTCCTGTAGTACCAGCAGCAAGTCCTTTTTCTCTTCCTACTGTTACTCCTAAAGAAGATTTTAAACCTGAGGAAAAGAAAGAAGAACCTAAAAAAGAAAATACGCCTGCTCCTGTAGTACCAGCAGCAAGTCCTTTTTCTCTTCCTACTGTTACTCCTAAAGAAGATTTTAAACCTGAGGAAAAGAAAGAAGAGGTAAAAAAAGAAGATACGCCTGCTCCTGTAGTACCGGCAACAAGTCCTTTTTCTGTTCCTCCTGTTACTCCTAAAGAAGATTCTAAACCTGAGGAAAAAAAGGAAGAACCTAAAAAAGAGGAGAAGAAAGAAATAGAAATCAAACCTAAAAAGCCTTCTACACCAGAAGTCACTCCATCAAGTTCTAATTCAACAAATGCCACAAACGATCCTATGCAATCCGTAGGACAAGTTAAAAATGATATTGTTGCATTCGTAGAATCCCATAAGGGAAATGTTAAACGGCTTCAAACAGAAATTGCTGGACTGGAAACAAAAATCCAAGAAGAGAAAAATCTTCTCAAGAGTAAAGGAGATGCCTACGTGACAATGCTTAAAGAATTACAAGATCTCACACAGAATTTTGGATTAAATGGAAATGAACATACAAAACAACCACACCGTCCTCAGCATTCCAACAATCCTCAATCAAATCACAAGAAATAATCTCTAAAAATTAAACAATAAAAAAACTCGCCCATCAGGACGAGTTTTTTTTATTAAATTCGAATTATCGAACTGTCTCTCGTAGACCTTTACCAGCTTTGAATGTAGGAACATTTCGTGCTGGAATTTTGATTGCTGCACCAGTCTGTGGGTTAACACCTGTTCGTGCTGCACGTGCTGAAACTTTGAAAGTTCCGAATCCAGTCAATGTAACTGATCCTCCTTTCTTAAGCTCTCCTGAGATTGCTCCAAGCAATGCTTCAAGAGCGTCTGCTCCTGCTTTTTTAGTAATACCTGCTGCTGCGGCCATGTCTGCTACGAGATCACCTTTTGAGTATGCCATTTTAATAGGGGTTAAAAAATAGCTTCGCCGGCAGTTTAAGCTCAGGTTTCCTCTCTTGGCAAGCGGTTTGTCGTAAAAAGTGGTTGCGCCGTGCCAAAAAAATGTTCTAAAGTATAACAATCTGGCAGTCCGCTCTATGACCTATGTTTCAAGAAATGTGTTCAAGATTATTCATATCCCCTCAATGCCAAAATTATTGGCATAACTCCCAATTGTTGATCTACAACAGATCCATCAAATACACCGTCTGCAACATACTTTCCTTTGGTATATCGATCTGTTCCAGAATAAACATATGGACTTGGTAAGTCACGATTTCGATATCCCAATCCATTATAACTTTCAGCAAATAATGCCATTTCTCCTAGGCTCGAATTTGGATTAAGAGAAGAGAATTCATTATTTGAACTTTTTATTCTTTGAATTGCATCTACAGCTGCTTCTTTCCATTGCCCTTTTTCAAAGAAAATTCCTTTTGGAACCAATGTGGTCGGTTTCCCTAACAACTCTCCATTATGTAAATATGTATTAAATTTATTACTTGATTCTCGTGTATGAATAGCTGCAACTAACATCCAAGGAACTCCCGTTTCTGCTTGAATATAAAGATATTCGTCTTTGTGTGCGAGAATACGCCCTATTGTTCTTCCCATTTTTTCATTTCCCCCAGATAAACGAGATAAATCTACTTTAGCATTTAATGCCTTTTCATCACTTTTTTGCACTTTTTCTTCCCAATCGAGTTTTTCATATTCTTCTACATCTCCTACCTCGTCCAAAAATTGAGCTTGATATGCAGCTTCTCCATACAAAGTATCTATTACCGTTCCATCTTTATCTTTTCTCTCATAGCTCTCAGTTTTCATAATTGCTGTAGTTCCGAATCCTACTTTTTCTTCTCCTGACACGTCGGTTGAGATGGTTTCTCCACCAGTAATAGGTAAATACTTTCCCTTTTTTGTTACATATCCCACTTTACTTCCGTGAAATTTAGGATCAATAGATCGCTGTCCCACAACTCCATTTATTTTTATAAACTCTTGATCTGAACCAAAGATATCCCCTGCTCCAATACGCATTTTTGCAGAGCTATTTCCATGAAAATTCACTACCCCATTGCTATCAACAAAAAGGGAATATAATACTGTTGCTGGTGATCGTTTTAAAAAAGCTGAAGCAGGAATCCCCTCAAATCCTTCCGGAAAATCTATCCCCTCTGCTCTTCCTGTTGAAAGCATACTTTCTTCGCTTCCTACATATCCAAATGATATCGCTGCTCCCTCAACTGCCTCAATAGCTTTATTAATAATTTCGTCATTTACACGAATTTTCTGCTGCTTATCTAATTTTTTTGTTTGTTTTTCTGTTAATTTTTCTGAAGATTTGTTTTGTTCCGTATTTGTTGAGGTTGCTTCCTTATTTTCAATACCCCCTCCTCTGAACAAAAATGCTCCAGAAGAAATTGCATTGAACTGATATAAACTTTTCATCTCAATATTCTACCCCAAAACCACCTTTTTTACAAGTGTTTCAGCGATTTTCAGGCATAAAAAAAACATCCCATTACGCACAACCGTAATAGGAGAATTTTTGTTTTTGTTTTACAAGTACCTGGGGTCTGATTCTTATCTATAAAATTTATTTCCTTTTCATCATGAGCATTACGAAGTTCACATTGCTGAAAACTTAATAGGTATTCATGACAGCCTTTTTTTTGCTATTGGACAGTCTGATCCAACTCAGAGATTTAATTCAATAAAAATTCCTGATGTATCATCAACCGAAGCGAATTTTGATTCGGCGGTAGCGTATTAATGATATTTAACGTCCTTTCTAGGTACCTGAGACGAAAACCTTGAGGTAGTTTTTTCTTTTGCATCACTACAAAATACTTACCACTGAGCGCTTCATGTCATGAAAGCGGATTCAATATTTTCCCAAATAAATATAACACTGGGGAAGAAATTCTTTCTTCGATAGATTCAAAAGTATCGCAACGATTGAACCGAAAATGAAATGATAAACAGTGTAAAAGAACAAGTGCTTCACAACTTTTCTTTGATTGCTCAATTCCAAGTTGTTAAGACAGTATAACATAAGAATGAAAAAAACACAAGGACAATCCCCATTAAAATTCTGGAACTGGTTTTCCGGCTAATTCCAGTAATACTGCTCGATTGTCGTCTAATGCTATTTTATTGCGTCCTAATTTTTCACATTTTTTACACCGAAATACGATTTGTTGCGGTTCTCCACCTTTATACTCTAGCCCAATAGGCATCAAAATCCCGTGACAATCACAAGCACGATCTCCTGGTAAATTATCTACATGCTGAGAAGACAGACAATTTCTACAATGATTCCTACAAGTTTTCTTTGCGGGCGGATTTTCATGTCCACAAACCGAACAAATGAAGGAATCGTTGATTTTTTCAAAAACTTTTGACATCCTGTATTCGTGGAATTTAAACTTCTCGGCGTTCGAATCGATTCATTTTCGTCCAAAAACCTCGAACGAATATTCGCTGAAAAACTGAACGGAAGCAAGTTTTGTCATGTCACAACAGTCAATCCTGAATTCCTTGTATCGGCAAAAAATGATTCTGAGTTCCTCAATCTTCTCAATAAAGCAGAATTAAATATTTGTGATGGCGTTGGTATTCAGGTTTTAAGTCGATTTCTTCATGGAAAAAAAATAGAACGTATTAGTGGCGTACAGGTTGCCAAAATATTGTGCAAGATTTGTGCTCAAGAAAGCAAATCGATATTCTTTCTGGGCGGTCGCAACGTTGTACAAAAGGCGGCAGAAACAATGAGGAAAAATTACCCCAATTTAAAAATTGCTGGATTTGCCGAAGGAAATCCCAACGAATTACTTGAAGAAGTAAAAATCGCTCAACCAGATGCTATCCTCGTCGCTTATGGCGCTCCAGCACAAGAAAAATGGATTGATAAATATCACGCAGAAATTCCCTCTCTTCGCATTGGTATTGGAATTGGTGGAACCTTCGACTTCTGGGCCGGTAAAGTAAAACGCGCACCAAAATTTGCACAACGCGTAGGAATTGAATGGCTCTGGAGATTAATACAAGAACCCAAAACTCGAGCAAACCGTATTTGGCGAGCTGTTTTCGTGTTTCCTCTATTGGCACTACAAGAAAAGTTTAAAAGAAACTGAAACTTCAGTCTTCAACGTTAGAATTCTTTTATTTGTAGTTTGTAGTTTTAACTGTCCCACTCTGCCAAAATAGCTTCATCATCTTCCTGTGCCTCTTCCGCAGCCTCACGCTGACGCAATGCCGCTTGTTGCTGGGCACGTTCTTCTTTTATTTCTACATTTCGTTCTGCAATTTCTGCATCCGTTAATTTCGGTTGTGTAGGACCATATTTTGCCTCAATCTCTGATAACTTAGCTCTCTCTCGAGTCAAAATTCCACGCAATTTTTCAGTTTGCTCGGCATTCATCACTTCAGACAGATTGAACCAATACTGACGCTCTCCATCATTCATTGATTCTGATAGAAGAATCATCTCCACAAGCTCTGGATATTCTGCCAGAAATTTCTCAGGAACTTCAAAATCTTTCAGCATCTTCCCTGTCTTCGGAGTACGAATAGTCGTCAAGTCTGTAGTAACTACTGCTGTAGTTGTACCACCCGAAATTAATGTTGCGTCTGTCATTTTATAGTGTCTCAAAGAAATCTTTTACTGATGTATATGTTTTATCCTTTCCAAAATAATTGAACCATCCATCTCTTTTTACAGAAAACGAATCATCACTTTCTACAAAAACATCTTCTCTATTTTCAAAATTCGATGTATATATCATTGATCCTGTTCTTGCCATTGCCTTAAGAAATTTATCAACATTATCCTTTGTTAGTTTAAATCCATCCTTCCAATAGTCAGCCTTCAAGCTCAATAATCCTTTCAACGCTGGTTGCAAATTATCAAGTTTTTTCTCTCCATTAAATGCTTCATCTGACCAGTTACTTATCTTGTTTATATCATCAATTTTATCTTCATAATCCTCGAGTCCTTCCGTCTCTTCCACGAGACTTGCTGCATCAGATACTGCCTTCGTAATTCCATTTACCGTAATAGTATAAGGTGTGTTGCTTGGATCATTTGTTAGAGTAAAAGAACTTTCTCCAACCTTGTGTTCTATGTCTCCTGTAATTCCATTTAATTTGGTCAAAAGAGGCAAATCAAAGTCTTTCTTTCTTGCCATAGCAAGTATTGTTCCATCTGTAGCATTAAGAACATTTCCCAAAACCACTTTTTTGGAATCATCAAGACCTGAAATCTTTGTTTGCAATGCCTCGACTGTTAATCCCGTAAATCCTGCAATAAAAACACCTCCCCATTTTTTTGGATCAGATAATTCTTTTATTTTTATTTGATCTTTCATAATCTCGTAGGCTTTTCGATTTGAGTACCCATCTGCTGTATCTTTTTGTTTATCAAAGGCTGCATCTTCTGCA
>Ga0222626_1001329_pt1 | contig 11101 bp, 11 predicted proteins | sample AntAcemetageno91_FD_179862 | JGI IMG/M metagenome (GOLD analysis project Ga0222626, IMG submission 179862) | Saline water microbial communities from Ace Lake, Antarctica - #91 | ecosystem: Environmental > Aquatic > Non-marine Saline and Alkaline > Saline | place: Antarctica: Ace Lake | collected...
TGGAAAATTCGTGGTGTTATCGATGTTTTCACCGGTGGGGTTGGTCTGTCACGCGGCAGGCGTTCAAAAGAAAAACTTCAAGTGGGGGACGCCCTTGATTTCTGGAGGGTCCTAAGCCTGGAAAAATCCTCAAAATTGCTGTTGCTTGCAGAGATGAAAACACCGGGGGAAGCCTTGCTGGAGATCAACATCAATGATCTTGGAAATGATCAATGCGAAATTGTATTGCTGTCCAGATTTTTACCCAAGGGCTTAATGGGTATCCTCTATTGGTATGTCCTTTATCCATTTCATCAATATGTATTTACCAGCATGCTCAAAGGAATGGTAACCGCATCAGGATTGAAATTTGTGACCCGCCCTGAAAGATTTACCCCTAAAATAACGAAAACATGTACCCTGTCCGATTTATAGTACAGACAAAATATTCAAAGCAGGTGAACGATATAAAAAATTAAAGGTCTCCCCATGACAAATGATTCCATACGATTAGGACTCTGCTGCATATTCAAAGAACAACCCATAAAATTTAGACAGACAACAGCAAAGTATCTTTCAAAGTTTTCAGTTGAGGAACAAAGAAACAGATTGTCAGATATTTGTTTGCACAATGCCAACAGTTTATTGATGGCGCTGAACTTTTGCCATCAACATAAGATTGGCGGTTTCAGGATCAACAGCCAGATCCTGCCAATAAAGACGCATCCTCAGTTAGGATACGATGTTACAGATTTGCCAAAGGCAGATCAGATTGTTAAAAAATTTAAGGACTGCGGTGAGTTCAGCAGAAAAAATGATATACGAACCACTTTTCACCCGGATCAATTTATTGTGTTATCTTCTAATAATCCGGATGTTGTAAAACGATCCCTACCAGATCTGGAATACCAGGCCGAAGTCTCCAAGTGGGTAAATGCCGATGTAATCAACATCCATGCCGGTGGTGTTTATAATGACAAACCATCCGCTTTGAACCGGCTTCGCAAAGTGATTGACAGTCTGTCAGACTCTGTCAGGAAAAGGCTTACTCTGGAAAATGATGATAAAAGTTATTCTCCGGAAGATCTCTTGCCCGTCTGCAAGGATATGGGCATCCCATTGGTCTATGATGTTCATCACCACCGGTGTTTAAAAGATAACCTGTCTGTCGAAGAAGCAACCCATCTGGCTGCTGATACCTGGAATCGTGAACCGCTCGTTCACATATCATCCCCCATTAACGGATGGGATGCATCGGGTATAAGAAAGCATCATGATTTTATAGATGTGAATGATTTTCCCCGAATATGGCTGTCGATGAAAATCACAATTGAAGTGGAAGCAAAAGCAAAGGAGGTGGCTGTTTTAAAATTAATGGAAGAATTGCCCTAGGAACAAAAATGGGGCAGAGCCTCAAAGAGGCCCTGCTTTTTTAAGTGTTACTTATCCGGCAACGTCGATTCCTGGGTCGCATCCAAGGTGTTTATCCGGATTGTCACATTCGAAATTGTTGTGTCTTGTATCTTCGTGGCCTTCACTTCTTTCCTTGTCATTTTCTATGTAACTTTCTGTTTTATTCGTCATTTTATCACCTCATATTTTTTTAATTTATTAGCCATTTTCTTCAAGTCTCTGCCTTGTTCTCTTGACTTGTATATAAGATATGACCATCTTGAGATTTGACAATATGAGTTGAATATGGGGTTAATGATAGTGCAAACCTATCATGCGATACTAAGACATGGATAATAGAAAGGATCGAAGATTGGTTTGCCTGTTTTTTAACCCTAGCTTATCACGTAAATTTTTCCTGTGAAAACTGATAGTTGCTTCGGAAACGAACAAAATGTCCGCTATCTCCGATGTGGTTTTTCCATCCTTAACCAGAACCGAAACCTGCATCTCTTGAGGTGTGAGCATTACACTGGCATTGGATAATGCCTGCATTAATGGTGAAATAATATCATTTAAATGATCATCAACGATACCGACAAGGGTCCTATCCTTTTCACTCAGTTGACCCTGTTTGAGCTTCTGAATATAGGGCAGGACAAATGTTTTCACATTTGTTAAAAACTTTTTTTCCATTTCAGCTTTATCACTTTCTCTATGACGGATTAAAACTTTTAGGGCAATATTGGATTCTTCAAGACTTTGGTTTTTGTCTTCGAGAATGTCCTGGTTTTCTCTCAAGGCCTCCTGGGCCAATTTTAATTGAGTTATATCTTCATGGGATATGATCACCCTGGGTGGGCCGTTTTCTGCAATTAACACCGCACGCATGTAAAACCATTTGGGGCCTTCAGGTGAGTGACACGGATAATCATATACGAATTGATCTATCCTGCCGTCAATAACCTTCCGGATACCTGAAGCAACAGTTTTTGCATCTTTAACATCATCACCAACTGCAGCCTCACAGGTGTTAAGGTAATTCATCTGTATGAAATCTATATTTTCAGGCAGACCGTTGGATATTGAAAAGCTTTTCCAGGCAGCGTTTGTCTCCAGAATAAATCCATATTGATCAATTATAGCAATATGAGCTGATAGAGAATTAAACGTTTTACGAAGCAACTCGTCTGAAAATACAAATCGACCTTCACAATTTGAATCCATTATGATAACCACCTAACATAAGATTAAAATTTATTTTTACTTTAACCTGAATTTTCTTTTTCTGTAAATACCAATTCGTTTTGTAAAATTAAATAATTTCCAAGTTTACAAAATTGCAGGTTAAACTACCACAAAGGGAAAACATGAAAAAACTAATATTAAGCATTTTATCATTACTTCTGATCGGATGTATGGGGCACCCGAAAAGTATCAAACCCATCATGGATTTTGAACTCAATAATTATCTGGGCAAGTGGTACGAGATTGCAAGATTGGATCATTCTTTCGAGCGGGGTCTTGAAAAAGTTACAGCAGAGTATTCTTTACTTGAAGGTGGTGGGGTTAAGGTAACAAATCGTGGGTTCTCAAGTGAAAAGAACAAGTGGAATGAAGCAGTTGGGAAGGCTTTTTTTGTAAGGGAATCAGACGAGGGGTATTTTAAGGTCTCATTTTTCGGTCCATTTTACAGTTCGTATGTGATTTTTGAATTGGAAAGAGAAAATTATCAATACGCTTTTGTTTCTGGGTATAAGGAATCATATCTTTGGTTTTTATCAAGAACACCGACTGTTAGTGACAAATTGAAAGCAGAATTTAAGAAAAAATGTAAAAAACTCGGATTTGCGGCCCAGGATCTAATCTGGGTGAATCAGGAATAATAAGAGTAGAATCATTGAGTACAGCGCTCAATACTTATGGACCATTCTCAAATTAAACTAAATAAATTCTCGATGGCGATAATGTAAAGGATGGGGTACGATCCCGTTCTGGAATTAATTTAACAGGAGAAAATAGATGGAAATAGCTTTAAAACCGGACTGTCTGACAAGAAGTCGGGTACATATTTTGGTATTTTTGCTTGGTATCGCCCTTATCGCTGTCCTGCCGGACAAAGCCTTTAGCCAGGGACCGGGAAATAATTTCACACCGGGTTTCAGCGGTTATGTTCAGCCTATGATTGCGGTTGGGTATTCAAAATCCATCTCTGATGTCAGTGATGATACAAAAAAGATAGACTCTCTGGACCAGGATGCCAACTCTGAGACCGATTTTTCCCCCATCCTTCTTTGGAAAATGGTCTATACCCTTGATAATGGCGCTACGCAATTTTATGCGGGTACCCCTAAAGAAAACATTGTGGAGGGGACATTTTTACTGGAAACCGGTATTCGGCAAAAACTGTCCGGCGGAACCATTCTGACAGTCGCCTGGGTTCCCAAACTACCCATTTTGGACAATGAAGCCTGGAAAGATCCTTTTCTATTGGGCTCTGACCGACAGGAAACTGACCAGGACTCCCAGGCTTTCAAAGTGGAGGCTGAGTCCATTTTCGGCAGCCCCGTTAACTTGAGATATGGATTTGGCCGACAGGAGATTGATGATGATCAATCCGGGGTCTATCTTTTTCAGCAACCCGGTTCAACCCTCACAACTGCTGATCTGCAGTTGTTAAAACGGGATACAGATTTTCACCTGGTGGAAGCCCAGTATGCATTTTCATTTGGCCAGGGTATGATGATTCGACCCGGGATAAGCTATGTGAGAGGGGATGCAGAGGGAGATGCCAACAGTTTTAATCGATTTCAGGGCAAAATTTCTTTTGCATACCCCTGGGAACGGTGGCGGTTTTTCGGCAATTTTTCTTTGGCTTTGGCAGAATATGACGAGGCCAATCCCATATTCGAAAAGACCCGGGAGGATGTGATATACGGTACCACCCTGGGGGTTGGCTATGCAGCCCCTTTTGGCTGGAAAGATTTCACTGCCAGTGTATTTACATCTTTTAAAAAGAACGATACCAATATCAAGTTTTATGATTCAACATCCATGATACTTGCCGTCGGGCTTGCCTGGCTGTTTTAGTAGAATCCTGAAGGCCTATTTGGCCTTTAATGCAACGCAGTAGATAGCCCAAAAGGCAAGCTATTTCGTTCAAGTTATAAAATTTTTGGCCCTTAAGTGAACATGGGACTGCATGAACTGGTTAACTTTTTATAGAAAGTTAGCAAAATTTTAAGCTGCTGAAAGGCGATCCCTATGTCTATAATCGCTCAGGATGGGCCTTGTTTTTAGGCGTCACTGGCATTTTAAAGACTCTGTCCAAACAGAATTTAGGGTAACCCATATAAGGTATCTGGCTTTTGTCAGACTTTAAAATTTCGATTCAATTTTATAAGCTATTTGTGGTGTTACCGGGCATTTTTCCACAGTGTTTTTTATAAAATATACATCACATTTTAGGGGATTTTAAAAAATTCCTTCCCAGGATCTGAACAAAATCAGGTTGGTCTCCAATTACACCGTAATGAGAGCATGATTTTGCATTTTCAATATAGTTTAATATCTTTGTGCAAGTATGGATTGATTTGGTTATGTAAAATCTGTTATTTAAGATCTTATGCCCGTGACCAATTGGGTGTGTATTACAAGACTTTTATACGTTCTTGACAAAAAAATTCTTCATATCAATTGATGAAGATTTATAAAGGGAAACTTTGGATACGATAATTCTTTCTTCTGCCTTTGTTCTGGGATATCTGGTGTACCGCCTGGGGCTACCCCCCATGGTGGGGTTTCTACTTGCCGGACTGGCGCTTTCGGCGGCTGGCTTCACATCGACACCGCTGCTCAAGATGGGTGCCGATTTAGGAGTCACGCTTCTGCTCTTCACCATCGGGTTAAAATTGAAGATCAAAAACCTTCTCAAACCGGAGGTGTGGGGAGCAGGACTCCTGCAAATGGGCCTGTCGGTGACAGTGTTCGGTTTTGCCCTGTTTTGCTTAGGATTTTCAGGGCTACGGTTTTTTGCCAATGTGGATATCAACACGGCGCTGCTGGTGGGCTTTGCCTTGAGCTTTTCCAGCACGGTGTTTGCAGTCAAAATATTGGAAGAGAGCGGGAGGATGAACTCTCTCAACGGGCGCACGGCCATCGGGGTGCTGATCATTCAGGATATCGTGGCTGTTATCTATCTGACCTTATCAACCGGCAAAATGCCATCGATCTGGGCGCTGCTCCTGATCGGGTTGCTGCCCATTGTTAGGAAAGTGTTTCTCCAGGTTTTGTCTCGTGTGGGCCATGGCGAGCTGATGGTTCTGCTGGGGCTATTCATAGCCCTCATTGTCGGAGCGTACAGTTTTGAGATGGTGCGCCTGAAGTCGGACCTCGGGGCGTTGATCCTCGGCATGATGATGGCTTCCCACCCCAGGACTCAGGAGTTGGCCGATGCACTGATGAGCGTGAAAGACGTCCTGCTGGTTTGCTTTTTTCTTGATATCGGCCTAACAGGATTGCCAAATGCCTCAGGGCTTGCAGCCGTCGGGATACTGGTCGTGCTGTTGCCGTTGAAGATGGTGTTGTATTTTCTTGTGTTTTCACGCTTTACACTCAAAGCGCGTACATCATTTGTCACTACGATGAACCTATCCAATTACAGCGAGTTCGGATTGATAGTCTGCGCTCTGGCCGCAGCTCAGGGGCACATCGACAGACAATGGGTGGTGATCATCGGTATCGGCCTGGCCATATCCTTTATCATAGCATCGCCATTGAACAAGTTTGCAGGTACACTGTTCGTAAGAATAAAACGCCCATTGAAACGATTGGAAACCCGCCGGAGACATCCCGAGGAAAGACCCTTTAAGCGGCAGAGCTGTGATATCATAATCATGGGAATGGGGCGGGTGGGCGTCGGGGCCTACGACTGGTTTCAAGAGCACTGTGCTCAACGAGTGCTGGGATTCGATTTCGATATTGAAACAGTTGCCCGTCTCCAGGCGGCTGGACACAATATTGTCCGTGCCGATGTGACCGACCCTGATTTCTGGAGACGGATGCCAGCTTTCCAGGGCACCACGGTGAAGCTGGTCATACTGGCGGTGGCTAACCTCGAAGCCAAACTGTTTACAATCCAGATGCTTAAAAAAAAAGGGTTTCAGGGAAAGGTGGGTGCCGTGGCGCGCTATGACGACGAGCTCGAAGTTCTGTACGACTCCGGTGTACACACTGCTTTTAACATCTTCGGAGAAGCAGGGGCCGGTCTGGCCACGCATGTGTCCGAGTCTCTGGAAGCGTTCTGCACGATTGATGGCCAGCCATAATGCCTCCGGCGATACTCAGTGGGTCATTCTGGATATATAAGCCAGAAACAGCAAACAAAAATCATTTTGGGCTGTTTCAAAATAAGACAGGTACACTTTTTTTTTAAGAAGCTTGAATTTCTTGAGGTTGACATCCATGCTGATAAGATTATTTTGCATGTCTTTTGATAACGCTGCAACCTGGTTATTGATGCTGATAATCTGCTGGGAGGTTTCCTTTAATCTTTGAATATCGATGAACACTACCAGCAAGGTTCCGTAAAAAATAAAAATCAGAACGAAAAACAGCATCAGCAACTTGCTTGTTATGCCAAATTTGATTTTCATTCTGCCAAATTTTATCCTTAGTATTATGTCCCACGGTAAATTGTCAGAATCTTTTGCTCATCCTGCGAACCTGCCTGTTGTTTCAATCTGATCGAGGTTTTACCATACTCGCCCATGACAAGTCAAACCAGGCAGATCCCGGTCTGCTGTTACGCTGTTTCGACAAGGGCCTTGCAATTGGGCAGCGCCTGGCGCCCAGGAAGAGCGGGGTTTTACACTGGGGACATTCATAACGGGCCTCTTCTTGTTTTACCCAGGTTTGGGTTCCTTGTTTTTTCCGGGCAGGGACAGACCGAAGAATCACTTGTTTGCCCACTGGAACTGGAAATTCATCAATTAAGTTGCAGGGAAATATGTCGCATTGATGGCAGCCGTCACGGTTGTTTTCCATGGCGCAGGTCCGAATTTCGCAGGTTTAGCAGTATACAAATCTTTTGTCTGACAAACAGCCGTTGCAAGCGATCTGTTCCGGGGTAACTCCGTAGGCCTTGGCCAATTTTCCTTTTAATTTTTCATTATTGTCGCGGCTTGCCATATACACACTGCAAACGCCGTCATCTTTGCGCCGTAACAGTCTTGCATTTCGACAATGCATTCCGATACCAAAGGGGATTGCTCAAAATTAAGTTCCACAAAAGATGAGGCTTGAACCTTCTGTATACATGTCTGGTTTGCTTCCTTTTTATTAACACGGTTTTTTAAAGCGGTATAATTTAGACGTAATGCTTTTGATATCTGATTGATGGAATGTGTTTCTGAAAGGTTTGCAGCAGTATCCCACAATTCCTGTGGTATCGGCTTACGGTTTGTCTTGGTTTTACGCCATAATTCAAACTTTTTCTTAACCTCGCTGAGAGTAAGGATTGAGGGTGATAAATTCTTCTGAGTCATTGGTTATCCTCCTTGTTATTATAAGATAACTGAGAATAACACCTTTATTATTAAAATTCATGCAGGCTCACCGGAAGGACACTCCCGTTGTTTAGATGCCCTAGCAAGGGGTAATTCTGTAAAATGCTCTACTTACCATTCAAATGGATCATCAAACTTTTTCCGAAACAATCGCTCAGCCGCTGTAGTACGATCGGATCGTTTCGTGTAGTAGTTGTGGATTATTGTTAAAGCCCTCAATCGTTTTGTTTTCAGTCCTCTTCCATTATGATGGATTTGGGATAACCAACCGTTTCTGCCCTCAACAGCCGATGAGGTTCGTTGAAAATTTGAGACCATCCACTTGGCCCATGACAACCATTCTTTTTCATGAATCAATGATGCTGTTAGTGGGTGTTGTTTCAACTCAAGTTGAGCTTTCTCGTTTGCACAGAAGTAGCTCTCCTTTAAGGATGGATTTTTTGTTCTTTCTGTTTGCTTATGCCAATAAACCGCAGGCAGTAGATAGCTCAATAACCATTGTTGTATTTCTTCAGTCAGATTATCTGAATCCAAACTTTCTTCTGCCCATAACCACCATCCATCAATTATTGAGGCTATACCTTTAATTTGTTTGACAAATTTTTCAATACGTTTTTTGGAATCTTTTATTTCTTGCTCTTTTTGAAGCGCTTTGATCTCCACCACAAGTTGATTCAAAAGCAGTTCTACACTTATTGATGTCTGTCGATTTAAGTTGTTAATGTCAAAGGGATGTACTGTTTTTGATAAATTCCGAAGTATCTGTTTGTATTTGGTAATTCCAGAATTTAAAAAAATATGTTCCTTTTCCTGTTGAGAAATAATCTTTTTCTGTTGGGTTACATCTTTACTTAATTCAATCAATAAAGCCAAACTGGCTGTAGATTTTTGAATTTTTTTTCAATAGCATCTTTTTTTCGACGAAGACTAATTCCAAAAACTTTAACAATTTCATTGCTTGCATGAAATAAGTCTGGAATGCTTAAACAGCCAAATCCTTTTTCTGCAAGCTTGATCAGGGCTTTAGCCCTGTCACTAACGATATATTCGATTTCGATACCAAATTTATCAACAATACTTTGAACCTTATCCTTCCATGTTTTATAACATCTGTCATCAGCTGTTTCCTCAACAAAAATATAGCCTGATGCTAAGTCCATAAAGACGATTATCATTTCATTGAAGAATGTTTCATCAGCACCGCCAACAATTTTGATTGATCTTGCCGCCACTTGTTGTGACTGTTGGTTCTTAAAATATTCTTCAAGCATCTCTTGAATCTTGTTGATATTATTTTTAATCGTTGTAGGAGATGAGCCCACGTGCTTGTCAATATGTAATAATTTGAAAAATTCTGAGATTGTTCTGGCACCTATACCGCTCTTGATACCAAATAGAAAAAGTACACCAACAAATAACCTGCAAAGGAATGTGCGGCCTTCATTTGTTTCCCAGAAATGAGACTCAGGGAAAAGGTTCCTTTCTTCAATAGCTTTTTTGCCACGATGCATAGCACTTTTAGAAATTCCTAAAATATCTGCCATTTTTCTAATGCTACATCGGACAGGGCAACTTAACATCAAAAATATTTTTTCGCTACGTGATCGCATTTGTTTTATACTCCCATTGTTAAAAACAATATTGGAAGTATAGTAAATCACAGTAGCGTAGCTGTGTCTATAGCAACTTAAATTTTATTCTAAAAACGATCCTCGGTGAACTTTTTATTCGATATTTTGTCCCGGTTTATGTCCGTAGCCTTAAAAGAAAGCGAAGGAAAGCACCGTGAGCTTAACAATCAATTGCAAAACAGTATAGAAAGTATGCCAACTGCATATATCTTATGGAACACTGATAGTCAGGTTGTCGAATGGAATAAAGCAGCGGAGAAAATATTTGGCTATTCAAAAGAAGAAATATTGGGGAAAAATGCTACTGATTATATTGTACCTGAAGAAGCTCGACACTTAGTTGGAGAGGTCCTGAAGAAATTAAAAGTAGGTGAGATATCGGAATATTCAGAACACGCTAATAATATCTGCAAAGATGGGAAATTGATTTCGTGTCAATGGTATAATACACCTTTGGTTGATGAAGATGATAATATCTATGGTTTTATTACATTAGCATTAGACATAACCGAACGTAAAAAGTTAGAATCTCAAATTCAACAAGCTCAAAAAATGGAATCTATTGGCACCCTTGCCGGAGGCATTGCACACGATTTCAATAACATTCTTTTCTCGATTTCAGGCTATACAGATATATTATTAATGGACACTCCTGAAGACAGCCCATCCCAGGACAGCCTGAAGAAAATTAATACCAGTGTCTTGCGAGCCAAGGCCCTTGTAAAGCAGATCATCGCCTTCTCCCGCCAGGATGCCAATGAGTTAATCCTGATGAAGGTACAGCCTGTTGTCAAGGAAGTATTAAAACTGATCCGGTCTACCATCTCCACAACCATTGAAATCACACAGGATATCAGATCTGACTGTGGTGCAATCAAAGCCGACCCCACCCAAATTCATCAGATTGTAATGAACCTTGCAACCAATGCCTATCATGCCATGGAGGAGACCGGAGGTGAGTTAAAAGTAAGCCTCAAAGAAATCGAGCTGGGTGAGTATGATGTCATAACGCCTGATATGACACCGGGCACTTATGCCTGCCTTACTACATCAGATACAGGTACCGGCATGGATAAAAAAGTGACAGAAAAAATCTTTGATCCTTTTTTTACCACCAAAGAGATCGGCAAAGGTACGGGTATGGGACTTTCAGTTGTCCATGGCATTGTTAAAAGTCTGGGGGGGGCTATCCAGGTATACAGCGAGCCCGGTAAAGGAACGGAATTCAAAGTTTATTTCCCAATGGAACGTAAATATTCGGGGTAGTAAAGTTTTTCCATGGTTTTTAAAAAAAGTACGGGACACGAGGAAAATAGTCTGATATAACAAGAAGCATGGACGTTTCTTGCCAAAAATTACTGCCGCCACATCCCCTGAAAATTGATGCCCATCAACCCGTTGATAGACTGAACGAACCATCTGTGCACGTTGTTATTCTTGAAAAAGAGTACCTGGAATTAAAATCTGATGTGGGGTATTGGCGGGCAATGCATGCCAAAGCCATTATCCGTGAAAAAATACTTCAGCAAAAAA
>Ga0222626_1001333_pt1 | contig 11087 bp, 13 predicted proteins | sample AntAcemetageno91_FD_179862 | JGI IMG/M metagenome (GOLD analysis project Ga0222626, IMG submission 179862) | Saline water microbial communities from Ace Lake, Antarctica - #91 | ecosystem: Environmental > Aquatic > Non-marine Saline and Alkaline > Saline | place: Antarctica: Ace Lake | collected...
CATAAATCTTTTAAAGCCAGAACAGGACATCTTTAAACAGCCAAGTATGTGACATTTCTATTTTGGTAAGAGTGTGACATTTCTAAATTGGCTTGACAATGACCTAGTTTTGTCTTGTAATCAGCAATAAAAAAGTGTAAAATAATTAAAATCATAGAGTTATAAAAAGGGGAGGAAAAGATGGTAAAAAAAATATTAATGCTTGTTATGGCGCTTACGCTTTGCGTGCCGGCTGCTTCGTTTGCCGCGAAAGATTATGCCGCGGAATTAAAGCAGGAGCAGGCAAAACTTGTCGAGCTCACAAAGCAGCTAACAGTGCAGAAGAATAAGTTGAAAAAATTAGCAAGCGAGTACGAAATCGCTGACATGGCGATGAGGCAACGGCTTTTAAAAGACAAAGCAGCTACCGGTGATAAAGAATATATCCGTACAGCCAAGATAGAGCAGGAAAAATTAAGAAAAGAATATTACAAGAACAAGAAACCGCTCGCTGCTGAGAATAACAGGCTAAAGACAGAGTACCATGCATGCAAAAAATCCATTAAGAGATTAACAAAGCGGATTGACCGCCTGGCAAAAGATCCTGATCACGAGGCATACAAGGCAAAGATCGAAGAGTTAAAGGCTGAGATTAGCGTACTGCAGGAGAAGCGTGATGACGCTGTAATGAAGATTCGTAAAGACGCTGATAGTGAGATCGCCGCTATAACAGACATGACTCAGAAGTCATCTATAAAGAATCAGATACTTTCCAAGGCTAAGACCAAGGAATTAGAGGCACGCAAAAAATATACAGCGGATAAGGCTGTAGTAGCTGCCAAGATGGATGCCGCAAGAAAAGAATATAAAAATAACCTAAAACTTTGGCGCATGAAACAAAGCGCCGAAAGAGATGAGCAGAAGGTAAAAAACGTCAAAGAGCAAAGAAAGAAGATAGCGGCGCAGTCTGTATCTTCCAATGATAATTCAGAAAAAGCGGCAATAACTAATTTTTGCCCTGCTAATTAATATTAACCGAACACCGAATAAAGGGAGCGTTAAAATGAAGCTTAATGTAAAAGCATTTGGACTTGCGTGTGGTATCGTTTGGGGGCTTGGTATGTTATCGTTAGGGCTCATGAACACCTTTAGTGATTGGGGTGCCGGCGTTGAAGGCGCTATGGCAACCTTGTACATAGGTTATGCCCCAACATTATTAGGTAGCATAATCGGAGGCCTTTGGGGCTTTGTTGATGCAGGCGTAGGTGGCTTAGCGATTGCCTGGTTATATAATAAGTCCTCTAAATAATTACATCCATATCGAAAAAAGAGGACAGACTACTTTTTTAATGCATAACTCGCTGATAAAAAAGTAGTCTGGCCTCTTTTTATTTTCTTGAAAAGCCCGCTTCCAAAGCGTACAATAACTATATATTATTAATAAACACAAGGAGGCATTTAAATGAAACGTATCGTAAGGATGCAGAAGAAATATGAGGGCTTAAGCCCGTTTGAGCTAAAGAATAAATTAATCGCTATGGCAAAGACACACCACGAAAGGGTAATGCTAAATGCCGGCAGGGGCAATCCAAACTGGTTAGCGGTTACGCCTCGCCAAGGTTTTTTTCAATTAGGCCTCTTTGCATCGGAAGAAGCTTTGCGCAATGTAGATCTCCCGGGTATCGGCATGATGTCAGAAAAAAAGAATATATCAAAGCGCCTTGATTTTTTTCTTAAGAAGAACAAGGCTCTTCCGGGTATAAAATTCTTAAGCGATGCTTTTAAATACGTGTGCAACACTCTTAAGCTTAATCCCGATGAATTTGTACAGGAAATGGTTGACGCTATACTTGGTGATCACTATCCTGAGCCCGATAGGATCTTGAATAACGTTGATAAGGTAGTACATAAATACTTAGAGCAGGAGATGTGTGCCAATAATCCGCCTGCCGGACGCTTTGACCTATTTGCCACGGAAGGTGGCACAGCGGCGATGGACTACATATTTACCAGCCTTATGGAGAATAAGCTCCTGCACAAAGGCGATAAGATAGCTCTTGGAACGCCTATATTTACGCCATATCTTGAAATACCTCGCCTAAATGATTATGAATTTACAGAGCTTGAGATCCAGCAGAATGAAAAATCGCTCTGGCAATATCCGGATTCAGAGATAAAGAAACTCGAGGACCCAAAAGTCAAGGCATTCTTCCTAGTAAATCCATCGAATCCCACATCAGTGGCCATGCAGCCGGAGACATTGGCAAAGATCGCCAAACTTGTAAAGACAAAGCGCAAGGACCTGATAATCCTTACAGATGATGTCTACGGTACCTTTGTCAATGGATTTCAATCGCTTGCCAGCGCATGTCCTAAAAACACTATACTTGTATATTCATATTCAAAATATTTTGGTGCCACCGGATGGCGCTTAGGCGTAATAGGTATACATGAGGATAATGTATTCGATAAGATGATAGCTGCTCTGCCGGCTAAAGACAGAAGCGCCCTCAGGAAACGATATAGCACAGTAATCTTAAATCCCGATAAGATGAAGCTGATAGAGAGGATGGTAGCAGATAGCCGTTCAGTAGCGCTTCATCACACAGCTGGGCTCTCAACGCCTCAGCAGGTTGTTATGGTGTTATTTTCTTTATATTGCCTGATAGATAAGAAGAATATCTATAAGAAAGTCGCTCAGTACATCGTAGATCATAGGCACAAGACCCTCTATTCAGCTATGGATGTAGAATTTGAAGATAATCCTTCAAGCGCGCATTATTATACAACGATAGACGTTCCAAAAATAGCAGGGCAACGTTACGGCGAGAAATTCGCTCGATATCTCGTTAAAAAACACGAGCCGATCGCCTTTGTTTGGGAACTTGCCGATAAAAAATCCGTTGTATTAATGGATGGCGGAGGTTTCGACGCGCCAAATATGTCTATCCGTGTATCACTCGCTAATCTCCCTAATAATACATACGAGGCTATAGGCAGAGGTATAAGCGAGTTGCTCGATGAATATTATCAGGATTGGAAATCATTTAACAAAAGGAGCCGCTAATGATAGAACAGGCGATGAGTATCTGTCATAGCTATCCGCAGATAGTTATCTTTCTGGCGCTGGCACTAGGTTATGCTATTGGAAAAATAAAGATTAAAGGTTTTAGCCTCAGCTCAACTGTCGGCGTTCTTTTAGCCGCACTGGCGTTAGGACAGATAGGCGTTGTTGTTCCGGCACTTGTAAAGGATATCGGTTTCGCGCTTTTTACCTTTTGTATAGGATATAAGGTCGGCCCGCAATTCTTTGGTTCCTTAAAAAAAGATGGCTTGAAATACCTCTGGATATCACTTGTGGTTGCTTTTGCAGGCCTGATAACAGCTATAGTCCTTGGCAAACTATTCCACTTTGACAAGGGTACTACAGCAGGGCTTTTGGCAGGTGCTATGACGCAGTCATCCGCGATTGGTACAGCTGATGGCGCAATCGCTCATCTTGGCGTGTCAGCCGCGCAAAAGGCGGTACTTAATACAAATGTCGCTGTAGCCTACGCGATTACCTACCTTTTTGGTACAGGCGGCCTGGTTTTGTTCTTCAGAATAGTACCAAAGATACTTGGCAAAGACATGAAGGTGGAGGCTAAAAACCTAGAGAAACAGATGATGGGGGATTCCTCAGACCTTGATATAACAAAGGGATTGTTTTCCTGGGCAAATCAGCTTGGCCTCAGAGTCTACAAAGCAAAGAATGATTTACAGGGTAAGACTGTATCAGAGGTCGAGGCTCTTTTTACTGCTAGGATTGCTATTGACAAAATAGAGCGCGATGGCAAGCTTATTGATTTACAGCAAAATACTATCATCAGAAATAATGATATAGTAGCCATACTTAGCCGCAGGGGCGGTTTTGTTCAAGCGCCTGATCTGATAGGTCCCGAGGTTGAGGAGTCCAAGGCAACTAATGTCGTTGGTGAGATACTTGAGATATGTATACTAAATAATAACGCGGTAGGAAAGACGCTCAAGCAGATCGGCGATAACAGGATCGCCCATGGTATATTCTTAAGACAAATTACCAGGCAAGGCCACGAGATACCGCTAACTCAAAGCACTGTTATTCAAAAATGCGACATATTCCAGGTAGTTGGCGACAAAGATGCTGTCGAGAGAGCAGTAAAACAACTCGGTTATCCTGAGCGTCCTACCATGATAACAGACCTTATAACAGTAGGCATAGGTTGCGTACTCGGCACGCTCATAGGGCTCTTGGCGATACCTATTATGGGTATCCCTATAACATTGGGCGTAGGCGGTGGCGTACTTGTATCAGGGCTATTCTTTGGATGGCTTCGTTCCATACACCCAACATTTGGCCAGATACCGGGCCCTGCCCAGTGGATATTCACGGATTTTGGGCTAAACCTATTTATAGCTTGTGTAGGCCTTACCGCAGGCGCACAGGCAGTTCAGGCGCTTAAAACAACAGGAGCCAGCGTATTCATAGCTGGCATAATACTATCGCTTCTACCGATGATAATAGGCCTTATATTCGGTATGCTGGTTATCAAGATGAACTTCGTACTTCTTCTAGGCGCGCTTGCAGGCGCGGGCACTGTAACCCCAGCGCTTAATTCTTTACAGGAAGACGCCAATAGTTCTACCCCGGTACTTGGTTATACGGCACCGTATGCTTTTGGCAATGTATTGCTTACTGTATGGGGAACCATATTAATAAATGTGATGTAACTTATATGAAAAAAATAATAATAAATCAGGCAGATGTCGATCTCGATGTACAAGCCATCGATTGCCTGACATTACGAGCAATCGATAAGGTCCTGCCTTTAACATCTACTGTAAAGGTCTGGGGAGATGAGATATATTGTGATACTGGTATTGATGCCCCAGCTCATCCCCTGACAGCGGAGATAGATGTAGGTGATGTAGCTTACTGGCCTGAAGATCGATGTATTTGTCTTTTTTTTGGTAAGACTCCGTTGAGTGTTACTGAGCAACCGGTTCCATCGAGTGAGGTTGTTGTTATCGCTCATGTGGATATTATCGATATTGAAGCGTTGCGCAAGGTTGGTCCCGGGACAACTATTAAGATATGTTAACTATAAGAACGGACTTAAAAAACAATCCAGCATAGCCTTTAAGAAGCGATCGCCACTAGTTGCGTTGCAAGATGTAATTACTAAAGACATGCTAAAAAATGTATAAAAGTCACAAAAAGTCCTTGCAGAAAATGTCCAATTTTAGCGCGAATAATATTCTTATAGATTCTGTTAACAGGGCTCACAAATACCCACTGTATTTGGCTTACTATTTTCAAACAAGGTAATCAGAATACCTAAATAATTTAACACTTTATGAAACTACTCCCAAATAAATTATGCAGGCAAAGGTACAGGGCACAATTCAGTATCAGAAACTGGTTATTGAAGAGATTAGGGATAAAGAAAAAAAGGAGGTAGGAGATGTTTAGATCAGGTAATCCGGCATTAAGGGGTGATGTATTCGCACGCTCGAACTCGAATAGCTCAGCCGGCGTAATGACGATTTCAGGCACTGCAAATAAAACTATATTATTGCTAATAATAGCGTTTATAACAGCGAGCCTTGTGTGGAGTAATCAACAGGCATCAGCTGTTTTACTCTTTCCATCATTAATTATCGGGCTTATTATCGCCATGATCACAATATTTAAGAAAGAGTACTCACCCATAACAGCGCCTATTTACGCGGCTGTAGAGGGTGTTCTGCTAGGCACTATATCATCATATTTTAACGCGCAATATCCCGGGATAGTTATACAAGCGGTAGCACTTACTTTCGCGGTGCTTCTTTGTATGCTGGGTGCTTATAGATCAGACCTGATAAAGGTGACAGAGCGCTTTAAGCTCGGCGTTGTTGCTGCTACAGGTGGTATAATGGTAGTCTATCTTGTCAGCATGCTAATGAGCTTTTTCGGCGCGAATATAGGCTTTATCCATAGCAACGGCCTTCTTGGAATAGGTTTTAGCGTCTTTGTTATAATAATAGCATCATTAAATCTTGTGCTGGATTTTGACCTCATAGAAAAAGGCGCTGATCAAGAGGCTCCAAAATATATGGAATGGTACGGGGCATTCGCGTTAATAGTCACTCTTGTATGGCTCTATCTGGAGATACTGCGTTTATTAGCCAAGTTGCGCAGGTAAGCGCATAAGGAGTATTATATGAAAAAATTATTTGATTGGCAGGTTGTATTCGGAATATGCCTTATCGGGCTATCAGCGACTGTCTATTTCGTGCACTTTCTTTTATTTCGTGATACGCATCATATCTTTATATACCTTATCGGTGATATAGGCTTTGTCTTTATCGAGGTACTCTTAGTTGTGTTGATCCTTGAAAAGGTTTTAGGCTATCGCGAAAAGAACAACATGCTTAAAAAGCTAAACATGGTAATCGGCGCGTTCTTCAGTGAGGCAGGAAGAGAACTGATGGATAAGCTGGCAACATTTGACCCTAAATGCTCTGACATGAAAGGGTGCCTGATAATCTCAACGGAATGGTCCAAGCGCGATTTTTTAAAGGCAAGGACATTTTTAAAACAGCACACCTGCAGTATAAACCTGGATAAGGGTGATCTTGCGGAACTAAGGACCTTCTTACTTGAAAAGAGGTATTTTCTGCTTAATCTTCTTGAAAACCCAAATCTTTTAGAGCATGAGACCTTCACAAACCTTCTCTGGGCTGTGTTTCACCTCACAGAAGAGTTGGCGTTCAGGAAAGAGCTTTCCATTTTACAGGATACTGACAAGGAGCACATCAGCAACGATATAAAAAGAGCGTATAGGCTCCTCGTTATAGAATGGCTAGCATATATGAAACACCTAAAGAGCGATTATCCGTATCTTTTCTCACTCGCGATACGCACCAATCCATTTGATGAAAGCGCGGAAGTAGAGGTTAAGTAGTTAATGGAACAGTTCATCTTTGATCTAAGTGTAATTATCGTAGTTGCTGCGATACTCTCGTATGTCGCGGTCCTTTTTAAACAGCCTATCATCCTGGCATACATAGCCTGTGGTGTATTGGTAGGGCCCTGGGGCTTTGGCTGGATACATGACCTCGAGTTTATCGGCGCTGTATCGAGCCTTGGCATCACATTATTGCTCTTTTTAGCCGGATTGTGCCTGCATCCACAAAAGTTATTCGGGTTATTTAAAAAAACAGGCCTCGCGACAGCTACAAACTGTATAGTCTCATTTGCTATCGCGTTTTTATTTGCCATAATATTTAAATTTACAATTATAGATAGCATGGTAATAGGCCTTGCTCTTATGTTCTCAAGTACCATCCTGGTTATAAAGCTTCTGCCTACTACACGCCTACATCAGGAGAGGATGGGTGGCATCTGTATAGCGGTCCTTATAATGCAGGACTTCTTAGCCATAGTTGTGTTAGCCTATATAAGGTGTATGAGCCTACCTGGAAACGCCTTTGCTAGTTTTGGCATGCTGATGTTAAAACTGCTCATTTTCATAGCTGTACTTGTGCTACTTGAGCAGTTTGTCCTTAGAAAGATAATGCTTCAGGTAGAGCGCTTCCACGAAGCGCTTTTTATACTGGGTCTGGCATGGTGCTTTGGCATAGCGGCGATATCTGCCAAGATAGGGATGTTCCATGAGACAGGTGCTTTTTTCGCAGGTGTTGTGCTCGCCAGGCATCCGATATCATTCTTTATAACCGAGAGGCTAAAACCTTTAAGGGATTTCTTTCTGGTGCTGTTTTTTTTCGCGTTAGGGGCAAAACTCGATATCCCGGCGCTTAAAGAGGTGGTACTTATAGCGATGTTATTAGCAGCGATATTTCTTGTTGTAAAACCATGGTTATTTAAAAAGCTCTTTATCCTTGCCAAGGAGAAGAAACCATTTTCAAAAGAGATAGGCCTTAGATTAGGGCAATTGAGTGAATTCTCTTTGCTTATAGCCATACTGGCATTTCAGTTAGGAAATATAAGCTCCAGGGCATCCCAGCTCATACAGCTTACAACATTAATAACATTTATAGCATCGAGCTATATAGTGGTAATGCGATATCCTACGCCGATAGGAACGTCATCAAAGTTAAACAAGGACTAATAAACAGTCAGAGGAGACAACAATGGCAAAGATTTATCTATCACAGGAAGGCTATGAAAAACTAAAGGATGAGCTTGACCACCTAAAGATCAAGAAGCGCCGTGAATTATCAGTGGATATCGGTACTGCGCGCGCTCACGGTGATATCAGTGAAAACGCTGAATATGACGCTGCCAAAGAAGCACAGGGCATGAATGAGAAGCATATAGCTGAGCTTGAGGAAAAACTGGCACAGGCACAGATAATAGATGAGTCCAAGATGTCCTCTGATGAGGCACTCATAGGCGCGACAGTCAATATCATAGATATCGATACCAATGAAGAAGAGGTGTATACCCTTGTTTCAGAGCCGGAGGCTGATTACGCCAATAATAAAATATCTGTAACATCACCCGTAGGAACGGCTCTTCTTGGCCACAAGGTAGGTGACAAGGTCAAGATAGAGGTCCCTGCCGGAACTTTAAGTTACAAGATAACCAAGATTTCAAGGTAAATATGAAAAACGAATACCAAAAAGAATACTCGATCTCTATAGGCGATCGACCATGGGGGAAATACCTTGTCCTTTTAAATAGCAATGACCACAAGGTAAAGGAGATTACTGTCTATCCGGGGCAGCGCCTAAGCCTTCAGAGGCATAGAAAAAGAGAAGAGCATTGGTTCATTCATCACGGTAACGCGCAAGTGACCATAGACGGCAAAGACTCTATCTTATTAGCAGGGGAACATATCGATATTACGCGTAATTGTGCCCACCGAATAAAGAATATAGGAAAAGACGATCTCGTATTTATAGAGATCCAAACCGGTGATTATTTTGGTGAGGATGATATTGAACGATTAGAGGATGATTACAAAAGATAAATAAGAGGAGTTTTATCAAGATGAAGATATTAGTTACTGGCGGCGCGGGTTTTATCGGTTCTCATATAGTCGATAGATATATAGCTGATGGTCACAGCGTGGTAATTATTGACAATCTATCTACCGGCAAAGAATGCAACCTTAACCCTAAGGCAAGTTTTTATAAGGTCAGCATAGAAGATGCACTGGATGAGATATTTAATAAAGAGAAGCCTGATGCGATAAGTCACCATGGGGCGCAAATAGATCTGCGCAAATCAGTAGAAGATCCGATCTTTGATGCGCAGGTTAATATCTTAGGCAGTCTTAATCTTTTTCAACAATGCGTAAAGCACAAGGTTAAAAAGGTAATATTTGCCTCGTCAGGTGGAGCCGGATATGGCGAGCAGATTGAATTCCCTGCTACTGAAAAACATGCCTTGCAACCACTGTCACCATATGGTATCGCAAAGGTCAGTGTTGAAATGTATTTATATTTTTATATGAAAACTCATGGCATCGATTATACTATCTTACGCTATGCTAATGTTTATGGCCCCCGTCAGGATCCTCTTGGCGAGGCAGGTGTTGTAACTATATTCACAAACGCTATGCTTAATAATAAGAACTGTGTCATAAATGGCGACGGAAAACAGACAAGAGATTATGTATATATTGATGATGTAGTAAGTGCTAATATGCTCGCGTTGAGCAAAGGCGAACAACAGACATTTAATATAGGTACAGGCATTGAGACAGATGTAAATGAATTGGCAGACAGATTAAAAGCTGAGACAGATTCAGACATAGAATTAAAGCACGGTCCGGCAAAACCCGGAGAACAGAGAAGAAGCGTTATTGACCCTGCAAAAGCGATAGAAAAACTTCACTGGAAAGTTACTACTTCCATAGACCAAGGGATAAAAAAGACTATCCAGTGGCATAACAGATAGCCCATATACTATATACATAATTATCGCTAATATACACTCCTTTCTATGCATGAACATACATTAATTATTCATAAATAAATATGTCAAAAACTATACTAAACCTATCACTGATGGGGTTTCTTGGGGTAGCCTGCACAAGTATGCCGGCATGCGCAGAGGAGCTAATGGCATGGGAGGCCCTTGATCAGCAGGTCATAGCGCTATATAATGAGGGTAATTTTGATTACGCTGTCGCTGTCGCAAAAACAGCTGCAGTCTCTGTCGAGGAGACCCTCGGTCCGGAACATCCTTCAGTTGCCACAGTATTAAACAACTTCGCGACAGTCTACTATGCGCAAGGTAGGTATGATGAGGCAGAGCCTCTCTATAAACGCGCGCTTGATATCAAGCAGCGGGCCTTTGGGCCTAATCATCTCGATGTAGCGCAAGGCATGAATAACCTCGCGACACTCTACTATGCTCAAGGCAAATACGAAGATGCCGAACCGCTATACAGACGCGCACTTGAGATAAGAGAGCAAATTCTTGGCACAGACCATCCTGATGTCGCTAAAAGTCTGAATAACCTTGGCGTAGTGTATCGCACTCAGGCGTTACAGGCCTCCTCAGAAGAGGCTCAAGGAGTTTCCACAACTACAGTCGAACCTCCAAAAGAGCTTCTCCCTAAAACACCATCTATTAGTGTAGAGGACCTGTATCTACGCATAACTAAAGGGCGAGATACTATCTTATTGGATGTCAGAGAAAAAGACGAACTCAGCAAGAAGTATATACCTAATTCTATACGTTTTCCAAAGGATACTATAAACAATGATGAGGACCACCTTAAAAATGTCTTACGCAATTCCAACAGGGGCGCCGTTATCGCTGTCTTCTCATCAAATGTAGTAGACGCTGATCGCATAGTCACCAGACTCAGAAGCTGGGGCCATAAGGCATATAATGTCGAGGGTGGTTTTCGTGCCTGGAAAGAGCATGGCTATCCTGTAAATGGATAAAAAGCGCTCCTGTTTTATCAGTCCGATTCCTTTACAATATAATAAAAAAAATTCTGAAGATTGTAATTTAAAGTGCGACAAATAGGAGCAAAAAAATAAAGCTCCACAGATCCGAAAAAATCTGTTATTTTGTAAGTACAGACAAACAAAAAAACAGGAGGATCTAATGGAGCCAAGTA
>Ga0222626_1001334_pt1 | contig 11084 bp, 18 predicted proteins | sample AntAcemetageno91_FD_179862 | JGI IMG/M metagenome (GOLD analysis project Ga0222626, IMG submission 179862) | Saline water microbial communities from Ace Lake, Antarctica - #91 | ecosystem: Environmental > Aquatic > Non-marine Saline and Alkaline > Saline | place: Antarctica: Ace Lake | collected...
CTGAGATGCAAGATCTTAGATGGCGAAGCTATGGTAAGACAAGAAAGCAACTTATGCCGGCAATGATAGAGATGTATAATTATATTTGTGGCAAAGTAGAATGTGGTAGTCTTCTTGATGTTGGTTGCGGAGAGGGTGAAATTATCAGGAATCTTATGGGAAAGTGTGAATTTCTCGTAGGGGCGGATATATCCCCATTACGTATTTGGTGGAACATTCAGGAAGTAATAGAAATGGATGCAAGTGATCAAGTTACATTTTTATTCTCTCATGCAGAGAACCTTGTATTTGAGGATAATAGTTTTGATTATGTCACTTGCACAGCCACATTAGAACATGTTAGCAACCCAAGAGTAGCTATAACCGAGATTATGAGGGTTTTAAAGTCAGACGGAAAAGCATTTTTTGGAATACCTATTGAGCCAGCACCAAACCAGCCCTTAAATTCACCAGACCATTACCACTTTTGGGTAGATGAGAAAAGCATATTAAAGCTATTCGATGGATTGAATGTATTATCTACTAAACTCATAAAGCCTAATTTGATTGTGGAAATAAAAAAATGAAAATAAAATTAATTCGCCCATTTTTTTCTATGGATATCTACAAATTATTTGGGCGTCTCCCTATAAAAAGAGAGATACGCAACCCATTGGGACTTATGATACTGGCAGGTATTTTAAAGAAAAAACATGATGTTGGGATAATAGATGGGGAACTTGATGGGCTAAGTATTTGGGAAATTGCGATTAAGTGCATTAATTCAGATGTTGTCGGGATAACATGCACTACGCCTGAGTTTAAAATAGTAGACAAATTGGTTACAGCCATAAAATTATATAACCCATCATGCAAAGTAATACTTGGAGGGCCTCACCCTACCATAGTCCCGCGGGAATGCCTCGAAGCTAATGAAGATATTGATTATATAGTAAGATATGAGGGCGAAAGAACGCTACCAGAGTTGCTTGGAAATTTAAAGCACCCTAAAGGTGTAAAGGGAATTGCATATCGGGATGGCGATAATATTATTGTCACGGAAGATAGGCCATTACTTGATGATTTGGATCAATATGATGCCGATTGGGAGTCTGTAAATCCTACACACTATCTATATCCATTTCCCAAAGAAGGTCTTGTACCTACCGCGAATATAGCAGGTAGCAGAGGATGTGTATTTCATTGCCGTTTTTGCACTCGGTTATTCGGCAATAAAGTAAGATTTCGTACTCCAGAAAACATAGCAGATGAGATGAAAATCATTAAAACCGCATATAACATAAATCATTTTTTCTTTTATGATGAATGTTTTGGGCTGAACAAGGAATGGCTTGTAAGATTTATGATATTAATTGCCCCATTAGATATAAAGTTTTTTTGCATGACAAGGGCAAATCTTATTACTGAGAACACTATATGTCGCATGAAACGCGCTGGTCTTGTTAAGGTATCGTTAGGAGTAGAGTCAGGTAGTCAGGAGATATTGGACAGGGAAAAGAAAGGAACAACTTTATCACAGTACAAAAAAGCATACAACATTCTCGTTGAATACGGAATAGAAACAAGGGGCAGTTTTATATTTGGACACCCAGGAGAAACTCATAAAACAGCCAGGGAAACAATAGAATTTGCCAAAAGCCTAAAATTATACAGGGCAGGATTTAATGTGATGACCCCTTATCCGGGCATCGATCTTTTAAACGATGAAGGCATTGAGGTTTTAAGCAAAGACTATTCTCATTATTGTAGATGGGGCGATAGTGTAGTCCGGACAAAGGAACTTTCCCCCGAAGATTTGAAAAATTATCAGAGAACGGCCACAAAAGAATTTTACCTTTCGCCCAAAGTATTATGGTATCACTTAAAGCAGTTTTTATCAGGAGAACACTCTTGGTATTATTATAGGCCGTTATGGTTTGCGCTAAAAGAATTATTTAAAAGGAGGACACAATGATACATAACATAAACATCCAAAAACACGAAATAAAACCAACAGGTAAAATACTCGATATAGCATCTGGCCATCATCCATTTGTAAGAGAAGGCCTTGATGTAACCTATATCGACAAATACCCAGATAAGAACGTATCAAGAAAGAGTAACTTAGTGCAACCTGGCAAGGAAGTAATGGAAATGGATGTAGAGGCTATGTCATTTGAAGATGGGGAATTTTCATATGTTTTAGCGGGCGATATTCTTGAGCATTGTAATGACCCTATAACTGCGTGTGAAGAGATAATGCGTGTTGGCAGGGCAGGTTGGGTGCGTTGCCCTACTATGCTATGGGAGTGTTTATTTGGCAGAGAATATCACTTCTGGACTACAAATTTAATAGATGATACTTTGATATTCTATCCTGCAAGGCTTTATTTTAAAAGATGTAATTGGGATCAGTCAGCTTATAGGCAATTTTCCGCGGATGATTTACATTGTAGCTTTGAATGGGAAGATAGCTTTAAATACAAAGTATTGAGGATGATAATATGATTAGCGTATGTGGAATTTGTGGGCTTGAACCCGTATATCGCGAGCCGTGGGTAGAGCACTTAAAGCGTGTTCCGCAGATAAAAGAGATTAACCTTGTGATGACAGGGGTATTGACGCACCCCCCTGCCCCAGAGGGAGTAAATTATAGGTATGTCGATAACCCCTATAATTTTTCAGAATGGCGTAACAAATCATTAGAAATGGCGACACAAGAGTGGATACTCGTATTAGATATAGACGAATTTCTATCCTACGAGTTTATTGAGGAATTGCCCTCTCTTTTGGCTAAAGATTGCGATTTTATTAAAGCGCGAAGAATAGATTTCTGGAACAAAGATAGCTACAGAGAGGATCTAAAACACCAGAAATATTATTTGTTTAAGAACAAAAGAACTATATTTTTTACAAGGCCTCTCCATGAAACATTGTGCATAAAGCATGGAGATAAAGTAGAGGACGTGCACCCCATTGATCGAGTAGAAGATAAGCTAAAAGTCACTTATGCCAAGAGCCCAGTTTATCATTATTCATTTATCAAAAGACAAGACGAGGGAACGGATAGAATGGCACTTTATAAGACTATTAGATATCTGAATGATTTTGACCAAAAAGGATTGAATGAGTTTTCTAGGGAAGAATTATCTGCCCATATAAAAAGAGAATCAGAAAAGGGTAAGGTATTGAAGAAATTCGAGGGCAAACACCCACAAGAATTGGAAGAGATATTATGAACACAACCAAACAGATAAAAGAGGCAACAAAGAGATTAGGCATTTGGAAAGACAAAAGAGAAAAGTCAGATTTTGGTGATGCTGTTAGGACTGCGCTCAAATCATTCAAATTTTTAAGATGGGTAATGCAACAACCTGATTTTGAATTATTGAATAGTTATTTTTTAAAAGACAAGCTAAAAGAAATTATGGAGGAATAAATGGCGATCGACGGAATCCTCGTAACTGTTTCATTTGGGATCGGGAATATAATTATGAAAACGCCTATGCTATTGGCTCTGAGGCGGCTTTATCCCAAAGCAATAATAGATATATGGTGTTGTCATGCGACTGGGCATGAAGTGCTTATAGGCCTTAGAGAGCATTGGTATCAGCCTGAGCCTTTATTCAACATATTTAAAAGAAGCGATGACATGGGCGGCCACAATATAGCCATTATTACAGAGCCCAGGGATGATACATTCAGAAGAAGCGCAATGGCTATAAAATACATTGAGCATACAAAAGAGAAGTTAGATCTATTCGGTGATAGGCATGAGGTTGAGGTTAATATGGACTTGGTTAGGCAGTTAGGGTATAAGGGGCCTACACCGGCAACAAGAGTTTATATTTCAAGTGAAACACAGCAAAAAGTAGATCATATGATTTTTCGTCATAATTTCCCTAGATATAAAGCGGTAGTTGCAATCCACAATGGAAGCCTTAATACGGATTTTTGGGCTTTAAAAAGATGGAACGAAGATAAAGTTATAGAATTAATTGCCAGATTCAAGAAAGAGAATATTTTGCCCATTCTAATTGGAAAAGGTGAAGATTGGACACTCCCTTTAAAGGGCTCTTTAAATTATGTTGATCAGTTTAATGTAAAAGAGACCGCGGCCTTACTTGCCAGGTGTAGTTTGTTAGTGTCTACTGATTCAGGTCCTGCTCACCTTGCTGATGCGGTGGGAACGCCAACTCTTACGCTATTTGGGCCCACTTATCCCACAAAAAATGTTCCATACAACCAAGGCAGGTTTATCAGTGCCTGCTTAAAATGTCAGCCATGCTACTGGACAGAAAGAATGGAGAAGTGCGCGAAATCCCTTTGCATGGAAAAAATAACCGTTGATATGGTAATGGATAAGATCAATGAAAAAATCTAAAAAGAAACGCAAGCCCAAGGAAGAATACCATGATAATATTATCACTAAAGTTTGGCGGCACGATTGGGTGGTGAAGAGATGAAAAAATATCAGATTATATATGCTGATCCACCATGGCATTATCATAATTACGCAGATAATACAGCAAGCCGATGGGTTGGCAACAAATACAAGGTGATGGTTAAAAAGGACATTTTAGATCTCCCTGTTCAATCTATAGCAGATGATAATTGCGTATTGTTTTTATGGGTAACGCCTCCTTGTTTAGAAGAAGGACTTGAAACTATGAAAGCATGGGGGTTTAAGTATAAAACAAAAGGTTTTTGTTGGATAAAGAAAAATAAAAAAGCAGATAGTCTTTTCTGGGGCATGGGGTATTGGACTCGAAGCAATTCAGAAGATTGCTTAATTGGAGTTAAAGGCAGGTCAAAAAGGATAGATGCAGGAGTCCATCAAGTGCTACATGAGAGGTGGGAGGCGCATAGCAAAAAACCAGCTATCGCCAGGGATAGGATTGTTAGATTAATGGGCGACCTGCCTCGCATAGAACTATTTGCAAGAGAGAAAACACCTGGATGGACATCCATAGGCCATGATATTAGCGGAAAAGACATAAGAGAAGAATTGAGGGATTTATGAAACTTCTTCAATGGTATCGCAGAATAAAATTACGCCGAAAACTAAAGATAACAATAAAAATGCTGAAAGTATTAGATGTTCTTATGGCGCAGTCTGGTTATTCAAGACAGCAACGCCGCGCCCTTTGGAGAACAGTAGCGAAGTCCCAAAATAATATTATTCAATACTTAGCAAATATGGCAGGAGAGAAGAAATGAAGGCAATCTTCCGCGGAAAAGTCATAAATGGTAGGCCGATAATGGGATCTGATTATGCAAAATTTTTACATACGCTTGAAGGTTGCGACATAGACGTTACTACTGAAAAGCACAGGGAAAAAAGAAGCATAAATCAGAATAAGTATTATTGGGGCGTTGTGATAGAATTACTTTGCCATGGCGAAGATGGTAAAGGAGGCACAGGTTATTCAACAGATGAGATGCATGAGCTTGTTCGTGGGAAATTTCTGGCGGAGGAAAAGAAAGTTGGTAAAGACATAATCCACTATTCAAGAAGCACAACATCTTTAAAAACAAATGAATTTGAGACGCTGATGACAAAGATAAGGGAATGGGCCAGCGCGGAGCTTGAGATTTTTGTCCCTCTTCCAAATGAGGTCGAGGTATAACATAGGAGACGGCGTTATGAAAAAGAAAATTAAGCAGTATGTATTTGTAGCAGATGCGTTTGGAGAGATACCTGTATGGAGTTTGCAGCACCCAAAGAAAGAAGCGAAAGATGCTTATTTATTAACCGCAATCCCCGATTTGAAAAATATCAAGGGCACAAAGCAGAGAGATCTGTTCAGAAAACTTAATGATTATTTTGGCTATGCTGATATTTATGTTACCGGTGAGATTACTTATAAATATGACCAAGAAAGAGAGGCCAATATAATCACCGATATTAAGATAGAAGAAATTTTAATGTTTCCTGACTTATAAAGGAGAAATATGTCTATTCACAGAAAAGGGGAATGTAAAAAGTGCGGTCTTTGTTGTAGTTATTTTATTATTTTAGCTGGTGCTGTAAGCAGTTTCATAGAGGCCCATAAAAAATATGGTCTTGAATTAATTCTTAACAAAGATGGTAAGACGTTCCATTGTAATATGTTAGAGGAAAAGACCAAACTATGCAAGATACACAAAAATCGCCCAAACGCATGCCGGAACGCCCCTGTTAAGGCTTATCCTGATGAGTGGGGGTGTGGGTATAGGTTTGTTACTATAAACAATAAGAAAAAAGATACTGCCCAGACAAAGAAAGCTATCAATTACTTTAAGGGTTTACCAAAGAAAATGGAGGGCGATCCTGATGCCTAAAGCAACCAATATAAGAGAAATAAACATAGGCACTATAGATGTAAAGAAAACAATAGGTGAAGTGACTAATCGGGAGATCCTTGTCCTTACTGGTGTAATCGCAACAAGGCACATAGCGGCAATGTTAGGGTGTTCTCCCCAAAATATACACATTAGGCTGAAAAGGGCCAAGTCAGAGGAACAGGAAGACGCGTCAGTTGAAATTAAGTCAAAACAAATAGTTGTTGCGCTAAAAGATATAGTTGCCTCTGATAGAAGTCTCGCTAAAGGATTACCAAAAGAGAGCAAGGAAACAATAGGCGCTCTTTTAGGTGCTTGTGCTAACATATTAGATGATTTGGTAAAAGACCCAGACATTACCAAGAAGATGTATCTTGATGTTGCTAAGGTTATTATGCAGTTGGCAAAAACAAAGGTGGAGATATTTGAGCATTACCGCAGAGTAGTCGGGGTAAGGGAGTTCCGCCGGATAGTAGTAGACGAAATTAGAAAATTAGAGCCGAAAGCTGCTGATAGAATTGCTACCGCATTACAGAATGACGAAAGGTTAAAGTGGATGTTGTGATATACTTGTCAAGTGATATCCATTACAAACAAGGCATTTATAAACACGAACAGGATAACCGCACGCAATCTTATTATTATCCCTGATTCCATTCATGGCCCTTATAGCTTTCTTCCTTGTTCTATATATTGTCTTGCGTCCGCATTTCACAACAACCCCTCATCAAATTTAGGAGTAGAAGGCTTTGGCGCGGTCTTAATTGTTGTTGCTTTTCTTTTTTTACGCCGTTTCATTGTCTTAGTCTTCTCTGAATCAATCTTCATATTATCTAAAATATTAGTCTTGTCGTAAGATTTTTTAAGATCCTCTTCTGAAGGGAATAGATATTTTGCTGTTGTAGCTATGTCACTATGGCCCAACAATAGCTGGATAGTCTTTAGATCCGCGCCATTGCGTAGGGCATGAGTGGCCCATGTGCGCCTAAAGGTATGAGTTCCCATTCCCTTACCATGCTTGATACCATTAAACTTGCCTTTAAGCCCTGCTCGCCAAAATCTAAAATCTATAATACCGTCAATTCTGTCATCATCTAAGTAATCTCCCTCAAAGTTTATAAATACATTCTTACTACCCCTTGCGTAACGGAGTCTTCTATCAAGGTATATTTCAAGCCAAATAGCAGTATCCCTATCAATATAAACTTTTCTGTCATTTTTAGTTTTGGTATTGCGTATAAGCAAAAATCTATCCTTGATGTTGCAGTCTTGTATTTCAAGGCCTACGAGTTCTTTTCGTCTTATGCCTGTTGCTAAAAATATTCTTATTACGCACTGCCCCCGCAATCTCCTAAAGGCTGGTTTAGTCTTAGATCTGCTTATCTTGCGCAATGCATTCCCATCAATGAGCATAGATCTTATCTCTTCAATAGATAGAATCTTATATGTTTTATGGGTATTTTTAATTTTAAACTTGAGCCTATAAAAAGGACTACGGTCAATTTTTTCCTGATCTTCTAACCAAGTGTAGAATGATTTGATAATCCTTTTTTTCTTGTTGACAGTAGAACCCTGGATCTTATTTTGTAAGTCACTAAAATAAGCAAGGACATCTTTTTGCTCTACTTCTACCAACCCTTTATTTACAAATCCCTTAAACAAAAGAAGTTCTGAAATATACATACTCTTAGTAGAGGTGGCTGTGTGCCTTGTAGCTACTAAAATATCTATATATTCATTTATTAGATTCGACATATTTTACCCCTGTCTGTGTTAATGTTCTGCCTCCTGTGGCAATACGGATAAAGCGCTTTCGCATAAGATATGACTCTATTTCATCTTCAATAGTCTTCTTGTCTATCCCCAGGGCCTTTGTGAGTGTGTTTATACCCGCCTTTTTAGACTCATACAGGAAGTGCAGGTATTCTTTATCATATCCGGATAGACCCTCTTTATCAATGCCCTTTTTATTAAAAAACTCATCTACAAGCTCAACGGTGACTATTTTCTCTTTTGCTATCCTGTAATTTAAGATGTTTTTTGTGAAGTTTATAGCGTGCCTGGCCACGTCCCTGGATCGCTTAGCAATAGCAAGAATAATCTCATGCTTGATGTTTTTGTAACCCAATCGCCCAAGATAATGATTTATAATCTCACATGATTCATCTACTGTATAAGGCACAAGCTGAAAGCTGTGCTGGAACCTCTGCCGGATAGGTGTGAGTATCTTCGCCATATCTGTTGTTGCACCTATCAGCGTAAAGGGAGGAAGATTAAGGCTCAATACCCTATCTGTTTTAGTAGTGTAATCGAACCTAAAATCTTCCATCGCGGAATAAAGCATCTCTGATATTTTCCTCTTAACTGCGTGAACTTCATCAATAAAGAGTATATTCTGCTTATCAGGCTTAAACTGCTTAAAAATATTCATCAGCTCTTCTTTGTTTTCAAGCTGTCCTCCGGCTGTTAAGATAAGATTTGCGTCAAGCTCTTTAGCAATAAGATAAGAGAGGGTAGTTTTCCCAAGACCTGCACTCCCCCAAAAAATAGTATGTGGGAAGAAAGTATTTTTTATCTTGCAGGCCTTAATTGATGATTTAAGTATCTCCTTTGTGCTTTCTTGCCCTATATAATCATCAAAAGTATCAGGCCTGGCAACAGTAACTTGATAACAAGCAGGCCTATGCAGAAACTCCTCCAATTCCTTGATCTCCTGCTGCTCTGTAAATTCATTGCGTATCTTTTTCTTAAAGATGCGCTCTTCTTCTCTTTGTATTATCTCTTCAGGAGTGTCACGCTCAATCTTAACACTATTACCGCGCTTTCCCAAAAGACCATCAATAAAACCTTCAACAATAGACATAGAAAAGTCTCCTTACCTGTTCCATCTGATTATCATTTCCCCATTATGTCGCAGCATACTATACCGGATCGCCCATAACTCTTTGTTTTTCTTACGCATAAACCTGCTTATAGGCTCCTTGTAATGCTCTGATAGTAATCGGGCCAAGTCGTATTTTGACATAATTTTGTTAATTTTTCTTTAGCTTGAGCTGCGCATCAAGCGTTTCATCAATTTCTTCTAATGACGCATCAAAGCAAAGACTTATATTCTCATAGTGTAACTTAGCGAGAATATCCCTCGCCTCATTTAAAAGCCTTATCTCTTCTTTAGTCATTATGCCCTCTGCTTCCTGCCTGTTTAGGCGGTTTTAATCTTGTATAACTGCGTGAATTGTGATTATGGCCTGCTTGTTCCCTAAAATCTTCCTGGCTGTGTTAATAGCTTTCCTGTCTGTTCCGCAATTAAGCGCATTTATTTTAATATATCTATTTTCTTGTGGCAGTGATTCAAAGTTATACCAACCATTCCCCAAATATTCTATTGTATGTTTCATGCTTGCCCCCTCTCTTTATACCTCATCAAATAGTCTTTTGTCTCTTTTGGCAGCTTATCACCATTGACAATGCCCCGAATCCCAAAATTATAGCATATCAAAATATTATCTATTGTAACCGGACGCCCATAATACCTCAACATCTGCGGAATACGCTTGTTTAAGTACCAAAAAGCAACTTCATAGCAATCCCCCTGATTAAACATATCTTTTAGAGTGTATTGTGTATTATTGTAATTATTGTAGTCTGCAAGGCATATAGGCGTCACTTGCCAAGCGCCGGTTGCCTTACTACCTGGATTATAAGCCAAAGGATCCCCGGAGCTTTCAATCTCTGCAATTATATCCATATCTACATCAGCAGAGGCAAGGGAGCAGAAAAAGCAGAGAAGCAGCAAAGAGAAAATCCCCAAAAGGCAGACCCCAGTCAATAACCGTTCTTTTCTCATCTTAGGCCCTCGCGATTATCTGCCCACTTGAGATAATCTCATCATTAATAGTTAAAAATTCACCCATATAAGGTAATTGGCCGGATATCTCCCTGGCTAGCATATCAGCATCATCAGGGCTATATAAGACTATTTCCTTGACCTGCTCTCCTTTTACTCCTAGATCGCATAATACCTTGACTGTTTTAGGTGTCATGATGATTGTCCTCCGTTACGGTTCTATTTCATTTAAAAGTTAAACAGCCTCCGCCATTGCCCTTTTTAATATTTTAGAATCGATGTCTTCTTTATTGTATCCTAAAGCATCTAAAGCGTCCGAAGGGTCGCAAGTTATACAAAATTCATGATTTTGTAATTCATAGACTAAAGAGTCAAAAAGGAATTTTTCCTCTTGTTTTCTGTTCTCTTTTTCTTTAATATGTCTTTCAAACATATCATTAAATGCTTTGCTTCTATCCTTGAGAATATATCCTCCTGCCCCTAAAGAATATATTTGTTTTGTGTCTTCAATAGCCAACCCCATTTTTCCCATTCCTTCTTTAAATTGCTCATTACTAAACGCAAAGAATATCCCTTTAAAATCGTTTAGTTCCTTTGCTTGCCGTGCTTTTAATTCTATGTAATTTTCCATCTTTCAGCCTCCTTTTATTTGGCGGTTTACCTTGATTATGCTACTTCTTGAAAATCGCTTGCTACTACACAAGAGCTGCAACCATTATCAGCAATATAGATCTGCGCCTGTCCGTTCTTATAAGCTACATCAAGGCCATAAAAGCCATGACTTCCGTTAATAACGCCATGCAAGCTCATTTTACTAATCTTGCTTAACGGGATATTACATTCTTTTATTACTACCTTTAAGCACTCACCCTGGCAAAAAGGCAGATTCGTCTTCCTGAATGCCTCCCATTCTATTTGAGATATAGAATTGTCG
>Ga0222626_1001337_pt1 | contig 11057 bp, 10 predicted proteins | sample AntAcemetageno91_FD_179862 | JGI IMG/M metagenome (GOLD analysis project Ga0222626, IMG submission 179862) | Saline water microbial communities from Ace Lake, Antarctica - #91 | ecosystem: Environmental > Aquatic > Non-marine Saline and Alkaline > Saline | place: Antarctica: Ace Lake | collected...
CTCCGTAAACCGATTTTTGGCTATTTTTTATAGCAAAACTTTACGAAAGAGAAAATTTAAAATTCCCTGTTTTCGGGCCTCAAGGGTGTAAGCGGGAATTGCTGATACATCTGGAGCTTTTGTTGAAACCATTCAAATAGAAAATAGTCAGAATTAAAGGAATTATGCCCGTAAAGTTAAGGGGTCATTTGATGGCTCACAGGCCTCAATCCTATGGATCAAACCCTTGATTTAATGGCTATAAAAGGGGCAAAGTTGTATTCGTGTGTAATATACTGGTAGACCCATTGGTTTTGAAACTTTCATTAAAACAGGGATGTACTGTCAAGAAGTCGGGGTTCAGTGTAGAGGGGATTGTGGCTGTGCGTCTTCCGATTTTGTAAACAACAATGAATGTAGTAATCGATATTTGACCAAACAGTCTTAAAGTTGAAAGCAAGTGCGAATCTGACAACATCGGGCCTTGAGATACGGAATCAGATAGCTCAGGTTCCCTCAATCTATGCTAATTGAGATATCACAACCTTTTTAACTTGCCGATTTGTTTGATTTTTGTCAGGATATGAGTATGCCTGAGTCGGCATAATCAGGCAGAATGTCCGGCGGTTTTACGAAATTTTGGGGCGCGGAATAAACATTTGTTTAATCCGCTTCAATATCGACATACCCCGGGAGGCTTAAAAGACGGTTTTGAGATTTGGACGAGCATCCATTTCCTAGGAAAGGATGTATATCACAAAAAGGCTAATCCAACCCAATATAACATAAGAAGCGTCTTTATACTTGTTCTTTATTCGACCTTTGTTCTTTGTTCTTATCTCATGGCGCGTAGCTCTTTTCGTTTCTTTCTGAAGCGCCTTGGTTTCTTTGTCGATATTAGGGACAAAACTGCCCGTGATTTCAACTGTGCCGCTGAATTCCTTCCCATCGTAATCTAAAAAGCTGGCATTTAACCTGAGGAAATCCATCAACTGCCTAAGAAAACTATTAACCATATTCATTCCAGTCTGTTTGAGGGTCAAATAAGAATCATTAACATTCGCCTTTCGTATTTTATTGTGCGACCTTATTATTTGTGAGAAATGTTCACCTACTGCTTCTTTGCGGACTCTAACCTCGCCGACACTGATGGTCTTAAACCGATCTGAAACATCTATGCAAATCTTTGCAATTTCAATGCCTGCATTACCCACGCATCTGAGAGTTTCGTCTATCAGACCAATTAGTCCTTTTAAAGAACATTGTCTTCCGCCACGAAAAGTACTGACTGAATCCATTTCGAGCATATCTTCAATTTTTGATATTATTTCGAGTAGATTTAGCCAAAAGGGTTGAGGAGGCGCCGGCAAAACATACACGTTCGCTTCTGAATCGCTACTATCATGCAATCGATACCGTATAAGTAATTCTCTCAAGCGTTCTTGATCGATCAATTCAAGCGGTTTCCCGCTCGCAAACGCTCTGGCTTGGCTAGTAAAGGAGGACGTTGTAATCAAAATTCCTTTCGATGCGTTATTGTGGAAAACCGTGCCGTACAGATCCCTCAACGTAGGTTCGCTGACTTTCGACTTCTGCCGCTTACATTGGATGACATAAACGCCTCCCGTAATCGGTTCTTTCGATTGAGCGATTATATCTACGCCCCCGTCACCGGTTTTTCTCGTCTGAGTAACGCCTAGACCCATTTCCTTTAACAGCCTTGAAATGAGATTTTCAAATTCAAAGCCATCCAACAAGTTAAGACGTGAAAAGAAAGCATCATTCATGGGGTTTTCCACACACCTTTAGTGTAAGATTTTAAAGAAAAGTTGCTATGGACAATTCCGTTTTCGCCCCTACTTCTTTTCTGTATCACATCCCTTTATGATGAAACCTTTTCGGTTCCATCGTTCGTCATAGATTTTATCGTCTCGAATGAACCCTTTTCGTCTCCATGAGTTATCATAGATATCAAATTGATTTCCTCTCTTTCTAATAGTAAACTGACGATTCTGTTCATCATCAAAAATTTGAATATCGGAATCTTTGGCCAAGACAGATGTTGAAAAAGCACAAAGGCACAAAAAGAAAGCTAGTTTTTTTGTCATGTTTCTCCTTTTATCTTTGAGGTCAAAAAATCACGATAGGTCTTTGAAAAAAGACCAATTAGAAATCCTTACTGTGATAGAAGTACTTCATCTCTTCCTCCACTCCCACCAAAAGATTAGTAAGAGGATTATCCATCTAATTACTATCTCGCAAAAATTCCTCCATTTTGATCAGACAGGGCTGAACGACCAAGGTTAGTCGACGTCCGCCGGCCACCCAACCTTAAGACTCGCGAACACGGCCAACGGCGAGCGGGCGGCTGGAGCGCCTCGTTAGATTATTCTCATTTATCAAAAGCATTCCTATAAAACATATGAAAAGCATTTTCAAACACGTCATGAAAGCTCATCACTTCAGGATATTCGCAAACATCATAAGATATAAATGTCCTGTGCCATTTACTTTTTTTTTCTATGATAATCTTTCTAGTCTGGTCATTAAATTGGTCTGCCGTGATATCGACTTCCCAATTTTTAATTCTTAGCCATGCATGGGACTGAACATTCTTCTCAGATATGTTGCCAGAAATCCATTTACAACCGTTCCATTGTCTAGTTGCATTGACCATAAACGTAATCTCAGCTTGAGGTACAATTGAGTTCTCAAATAAATAGTAGGCTAGGATTTGGCAAGAGAGTTTACAACACGAATTTGGAAAATATTTGAGAAGCTTGAACCCCCACAATTCATGTGCCCACCCACATTTTTTGGAAATACTCAATACCTCTCTAACTAGAGAGACCGGTTGTAGTAGAACATTTTCCATAATCTAACAAGTAATTATACAGATCTGGATATTACCACTTTGTTAATGTTATCCGTCTTTAAATGGATTTTGTTATTGTATTAGAAAACCTAATATCGCTGAAGGTCAGATATATTGAGTATGAATAAAATGACAAAAGCTGTGATATCCAATAGGATTAGCTCAAAATTTGACAGATTCACAAATTGCAATTTATTTTGCCTCGCTTTTTACATCTTGTCTTGTCGTCACAAATCTTCCCTTCTTTAAAGATCGTGACAGTTCAAGCACTTCGAGTCGATCAAGTCGTTCCTTGACTCTTTGTATACGCATTCCCATCTTCCCCCTCTTTCCGAAATCGCTGTTGATTAATGCGAGAACTCCGAGGAGGAAGGAAAGAGTTATGATTATCCATGCATGTCCTTCGTTAAATTGCATCATATGTCTCTCTTCATCATCTCTTCCATTTCTTTCTCATATTCTCTATCAATCTTCTCTGCTTCAAACTTCATTTTTTCATATCTTCTATTTGTATTAGCTATCTCTTCTTCTGTTACTTCATCCATTATCTTAAAACTTTCTTCAAAAATCTTTCCAACATTTTATTCAATAGCTCCTATAAAAACTGTTGCTATGCGCTCTTTAGTATATTCTGCTCCAAAACAGCATCCCGGTGCAAAGATACCGACTGTAGCTGTAATGCAAAGAGATGTAGAAACGGCCTCTTTCATTTTAATCCTCCTCTCTAATCCACCGCCGTGTTTTATCGGAGCGAATGTAAATATTCCCCGAACTGTCTCTGTGCCATTGATGTGGATAGATTGTGATGGCATGTTGTCCATCAACAAAAACTTTAACTTTTCGATTTGATGGTGGCTTCTTCTTAATCCACCGCTGTTCGGATCTTTCTTCCTCTTGCAGCTCGGATGGAAACACTGACTGCGATTGGCAGTTGGCATGGCCACTGAAAAAGATCGACATCCCGACACTGAGCAGCAAGATTGAACTACCTGTTAAAATATTTTTCATTTGTCTTTTCATACTCCCTAACCCGGACAAGCCGGAACCATAAAGGGTAAATCTTCATGTTTATTGGGAGCTAAATCCGAAAGAGGGACTAAGCTGTTATGTTTGGAAGTCTGATTTGTTTTTTTTTATTGCTCGTCAAGGGCATGTCCCTATTCTTAGAGGAATGTTATAAATTCAACAACAAATAATGTGGAGATACGATCAAGCCAATGTGATTAATTATGGCGGCGTCAGGTTAAATTCATGCTTTCGGTCGAAAGTTGTGCTTCCCTTTTGAAATTGACACCAGATTTTCTGTCTATGTGTCTCTCCCATCACGTCCCAGTCATCATGATCAGGTCCCCCGTGTTTTGGTTCATCGAGTCCTTGGCCTACTTTTATGCCGCAAAGGTCGGTCAGGATAAACCGATTATGAAAAGTCTCCTGATTCTCCCATTCAGCCCATAAAACAACACGGACTTTGGTTCCACGATTCATTAACGGAGTAAGGTTTTCTTTGTATTCTTGTTCTTGTTCAGAAATATCTTTACTGGCTTTGAGATGAATTTCGAAAAACGCCGGTGCTGGATATCGACCTCTATCAAATGCTTTATTGATTATACCGGTTATGGGTTTTTTGTATCTTTGGACAGTTGGGTTTATATGTGGATCTATCAACAAGATGCTTCGGGAGTAACGGAGAAGAGGTTTCAGCATTTTAATGAATTCAGGAGTTTCTCGCTTTACTTGTTTTGAACGCTCATAGTTTTGCAACATAGGTGCATCCAAAATGGATTTAACATCGTAAACACAATCTGTTGACCCATCGTAATTTTCGTGCGATGTCAATGATGTCACAATTGCATTGAATGGATTTTCCCTGTGAGCCAACAAGAACTCATGTAGCCACGATAGATCATTTTCAAGAGGATTCCCTATATTTGTTTGGTATTGGCGGGGAATGATCCGACCGCGATCTTTAAGGGTATTTAGCAACTTGCCAATCCTTTCTCGAAAAGGGTCTTCAAGTGATGCTATTGCCTTATATACCGCAGGCCGCCACAATTTCTTGCGCACCACCCCGATGAGGTGGTTATCCTTTACTATGGCATATAAAAGGTTGTGCAAGGAAGGTAAACTGAAGGAATTGTCATTCTCAGAGAACAATCCTGGCGTGAGTGCTAGTTCATAGATCATGGTTTTATCTTACAAAAATCTTTCCTTAAATCCCTCTTCAAAGAAACCACCTGGCCATGGGTCTAATAATGTTCCATCCCGATCTAATCTCATCTCATAAACAACAGAGCTTTTCTTATCTTTAGGTTTATCTATATAAAGTATGCATACATCTTTGGGAGACACTGGCGGTCCTTCTTTCAAGTTTCCCTCGGCCGTCTCTCTCATCCGGCGCATAATTCGCAAAATCAGATGTTCGCTGTGAGTTTCAATAATTAAAGTGTTTTTGTTTTCACCCAGAGCTGATTTAATGAACAAATCACCTAATTCTGCTTGTAGAGCTGGATGGAGATGAAGTTCAGGTTGTTCAATGAGCAATGTAGTATTCTTTGATAACATGCTTTGAACTATAATGGGCAGAACCTGGCTAAAACCAAAACCAACATCCCTAAAACTCACTGGAACACCAGTAGACTTATCAAAAAGGTGAGGTGAAAAAGCCTCGTTGATTTCTGTTCCTTCTTTTGATAATGGAGACAGCTTTAACTCATAGTTTACACCAATGCGTTCAAACTCCTTATTAACACTGTTAATAAGCTCTGGATTATTAAACAGTACATCGAAGACCATTTTCCCGGAAGCCCCAACAAATTGTAACGGGTTGCCTCCATATATGTAGATCCTTTCAGGATACTCCCTTACAGGGGCGATGTACCTAATATCACGCAGGAAATTCTCAATAAGATCTGCGGCTGCAAGGGCGAACAGGGATACATGTCTACGTTCCTTATCATAGGTGTCGTGCTCCATTATAAGTTTAGGGTCTAAACGATTAAAGACTCCAGGCAAAAATCCTTTTATTATATCAAGCGAGTCTTCTTCAAATAAACACTTGTAGGCTTCAATAGCCCACTCAAAATCTGTCATTTTGTCTGTCACTGTTGTATCCTGTATCATTTTTTCTAATTGGAGGGCCTTATTATGTTCTTTTTTTTCAAGTGAGACGTCTTTTTCTGCACATTTGTTAATTTTACCAATAAGCTTTTGCACTGCCTTTTCCGAAGCTGGATCTTGCCTCATTGCTTTAGAGAGGAGCCCTATGTTTGATTTTCTTTCTTCTATCAAAAATGCTACTTTTTTCTTAAAAGAGCATCTATTAAGTATTTCACTTACAGTGTCTGTAATGTTATAAGGTTGTGCCCGTTCGATATGTTTATTTAGTAATTCTTCAAGGCCTTCAGTATTTTCCTTATCAAAATGTTTCCAGTAAGTAGCCCAATACTTATGATTGAAATTCCCCTCGAAGTAGTAATGAGATCCGGTTCTCCCCTCATATGTAACTATTGGCTTGGGGTCATCCCCAATATATAAATTGATCTTGGATACAAGAATATTGAAAGTTTTCTTATCCAAAGAAAATGTTACACCCACCCCTATTGTGTCAGAGTCTATACTTTCTTCTAAAGTTGATGTATCGTTATTAGGAAAAAACATCTCATCAGAACGGTAGCCTAAGTTGGAAATAGCTAAGGGGGTTGAAAAGTTCATCTTTAATGAAAACGAACGGTCTACATCGTGACGGTAAATGAACTCTCTGAAACTCCCCAAATCAACCATATTGCCCTTCGGTAATAAGGCTATACCCGGATCACGGCTTTCCTCTATAGTTTGCTTTAACATGAGCATTGACTGGAGAATAGCGCTCTTTCCTGAAGAATTAGGGCCAAATATTAGAGTAATTGGTTTGATCGGAATATTCGCTGGACCGGCAAAAGCCTTGAAATTCGTTATTTGATATTCCTTTAACATTTTCTGCTCCTATTAATATTCATCTCTGTTTTCGTATTTCTGAATTTCTAATAGCAACCATCGTGCCAAACTTTCAATGTTTGGTTTATATGAGAAAATAGAGGTATTTTAATAGAATTCTGATTTTCACAGCACGATATTTTAAACCTTAGTTGAAAATTATTCAACCTCAGTTGAAACAGTATCAGGTTTTTGTAGATACTTATGAACGGCCTGTGGCGAAATTCCCAAAAGTCTTGCTGCTTCACTTTTATTGCCATTTGCCAACTCCAGTGCCTTGGAAATTAATTGTTTCCGAACCTCATCAATATATTCATTAAGTGAAAAGCCTTTTTGGGGTGTGGGCACTACACCAAAAGGATCTATGCCTGCAATCGGTTCAGAAATCACTATGTCATTTTCCTCAAGAAGATCTTTTCTTGTTCTAATAACAGACCTTTCTATAACATTCCCTAAATCACGGACATTTCCAGGCCATGTGTAATTTTGAAGTTTTGTCAGAGCCCCTGGCGAAAGGCTTTTTGTCTTTTTAAGACCTGCATTTATCCTGTCCAAAACATATAAGGCGATCTTGGGGATATCAGTCCTCCTTTCACGTAAGGGCGGTAAGTGAATTTCTCCAACATTTAACCGGTAATAAAGGTCTTCCCTAAAATGGCCTTCTTTGATTACCTTTTTCAAACCTTTATTTGTCGCCGCAATAATTCTCACGTCAACCTTATGTGGCTTATCGCCACCGACAGGCTCAATAATTCCATCTTGGAGAACCCGAAGCAGTTTTGTCTGCGTTGATATTGGCAGTTCAGCAAGTTCATCAAGAAATAATGTACCATCATTCGCATGATCAAATTTCCCGGTCTGATCTTTAATGGCACTCGTGAAGGCACCTTTCTTATGGCCGAAGAGAAAACTCTCAACAAGCCCTTCAGGAATCGCTCCGCAGTTTATCGGCACGAATGTTCCGGTTGCCCTCTGACTTAGACGGTGGATAAATCGGGCAAACAGTTCTTTTCCGGTGCCGGTCTCTCCCAATATAAGAATAGGTGCATTTGATGTGGCAAGGATAGAACCTTCCTCCAAAACACTTCGCATCGAGGGATGATCACCAACAATGCCAACCTGTTGTAAAACAGTATCCAATTCCTGAACCTGTAAATCTTCCACCTCAAATTGGGCAATATTAGCTCTAACGATTGGGAATTCAGGCCTTGAGAAATCAACTTCTGAGACCATAGGCTTATTTTTAGTGACAAAACGGTGAGGTCGGACATGAAGGATATGTGCGGGGATTTCACCACTGGCGGCCAGTAATATCCAACATGCATGCATTTGAGGAGTTCCAGATGCCACTGATACATAGTAGCTTGCTTTCTTAAATGTGCTGCATACTTCTTGAATGTGGGGACGCAATCCTTTTAGAATAGGAATATAGTTAGTTGGATCTTCTATGGAAAATTCTCTAATCTCAACGTCTATATTAGGGAATTGGGATTGTAATGCCTTTTTGGTATCAGAGGTGTTGATTTCAGTGTTTGGCGTTGAAAAAAGGATAATATGATCAAATGATTTTGAACCAACTAAAGAAAGAATTGGACCTGTTTGCTGTTCTTCGCCAACAAGGCCTTTGGTGTATGGATCATGAAAACCTGTAAAAGTGAGTAAAATATTCATATAAGTTATCAAAGAATGAAGTATGCATCTGCTATGAGTAAAAATTCAGGGCTTTTCAAAACTTTCCAATGCTTGCCAAATCTTAGCATAACCAATGGCCCGGTTTGGTTACGATTTCATTTTGTAACATGAAAAGCTTGTTGATTCAAGGTTAACCCAAATTAACCTTAAATTCCGAGCTACTTATCAAAATATTCACTTAGAGCCAGCGGATTATGTTTCGCTTAACATCACAATGCATGAAAATTGTAGGATTCATGTAACAGTAAACGCAACCGTAGTCTTCTGGATGGTTTGTATAGATACTTATCGTTGTGACAGAACCGCTCACGGCATGACCACTTTTCCGCACTATTAACCCCTATCCTGATCCCCGTAGCACCTGTAACTCTGTAACTATGAAATATTCTTTAGAAAACATCAAGATTATAATAATGCTCCACTGAAAATATCTGAATCAGTCCCAAGGAACGTACCATGGCCATTGCCAAAGCAGACGTGATCCTTTCGATTACTACGTTGACTGCCTTGCCAAAATTTTCAGTTTTAACGGATTAAAACTGAAATATTGCCGTGTCATAATGATGTATCAGGTCTGCCATACCATAAACAATTTTGACGGAACAGGATATATTCCAAGGAGATAGAAAAATACCAATTAAGAATTGCCTTGATATATTTGGAGCTTTTGTTGATACTGGCAGGCCATGGAAGATCGGGCGATAATTTCCGACTGGTCGTTTGAGTGATTAACAAGCTTCTGTGTCTAATGACACATCCATCTGAGATTATTAGGCTGGGGTTTAAGGGATGACAATCCAAAGAACTTCAAAGAAGGCACTTCAAAGGTCAATTATCGCAACTGCCTTGGGTGGGCTTAGTGAAATAAGACCTTTAATGCACCGTACCAAATTTTCAGGAAATTACGACTATGGTTACGTCGAGGAAAAGTTAAAGGACTTAAAGATTGACAGTGATTATGGAAAAATGGCTGTTGAAAGAAATTACAGCTACAAGAGAAAAGCCTATAGAAAATTAAAGGGCGGTACGGCTGTATTCTTATTTAAAACTCCTGAACAATACGACGATCCTCAATTACTATATTTAAGACCCCAGTGTATAGTAGAAACCTCAAACTCTACCCCTGAATTCCTTTCAATGATTGACAAAGCCTTACCTGGTTTGAAGATTATGTCAGTTGAATATGCTATCGATTTCTATTGCAAAGACAGTGACACAGTTGCGAATTTGTTCTATCTCTTGAGGCGCTATACCTATATTCATCATGCCAAACAGGTCTCGATGGATGGGGGTGAATTTGATGGGTGGAAAGAACCGAGAGATATCAACGCCGTTTACAAAATTCACTTTCAAGAAAGGAGAATAGGAACTAAAAAAATATTTTCAGGAAAATATGTCAAGGTCTATGAGCGGGGAGAAGACAGGGCGAAAAAAGAGATTTCAACTAAGAAGAAAGGCAGGGGACGGACTAAGAAGAAAGGCTGGCTGCACACCGATACGAACCGAGTTAGGCTTGAGGTTACCATTAGCAAAAGGAATCGCACCTTGGCCAAAAACCATGGCATCAAGAACCTAAAAGATTTACTGCTTGGCCCAAAATTCCAGAAAATCCTCTTTCCAAAATCATCTTCCTCGACTCCAACACGAAAACAAGATCAAATTCAGTTCAAGAATTTTGTTGACCGTAAATCAAACAGGCTACCGAAAGACTATCCGGACTATAACACAGAAGATGGCCAAGGGAACATTGAATGCTTCATGAACGAGTATTTCAGGGGTAAAGAGTTGGGGATAAACCTAAGCCGTGAAACAGAGCACACTAAGGATTTGGAGCCCTTTAAAGCCAGAATAATCGAGGCAACCAGGTTGTTCGATCAGAGGTGGCAAAAAAAGGTAAAGAAATTGGGGTTATTTAAGACAACCCTGCCAAATAACCAGTCATTTTCATATAATAGTATATTTTTATACATATGATTCATTATACACCTGCATTTACAACACTTAACCCAATAAACTAATTATATAGCTTAGATACAATAACTATCAATATAATATTTATCATCTATCAATATTAACTTCAATGACAATAAATACTATACATGATAAACATCCCAACTATACATAATACTTATCAATATAAATACAGTAACAACCAATATTAGATACTATAACAATAACCATCAAACATTGTAACAATCAACATTATAGCTACTAACATTAAGCATTATAGTACACATCATTACATAAAGTAACAATAAACAGTATAACAACCAACATTAGCTATAATACCTATCAAAATATAGTCATAGACACTTTAAACATAATTATAATTACTGATATTATTATTATAGTCCAATCTTATTGTAATACGTATATTACATTGTATTTAGAGTGTATTGTACTGATATATCATTATTGTGTATTCCGACGAATCCGGACACTGATTCCAAGAATTTTCGGACACCCATTCCAATCCATTTCGGACACCTATTCCAAAGCAAAGCGGACACCCCCAGATCGGAGCGAAGCGACGCTGGAA
>Ga0222626_1001340_pt1 | contig 11050 bp, 10 predicted proteins | sample AntAcemetageno91_FD_179862 | JGI IMG/M metagenome (GOLD analysis project Ga0222626, IMG submission 179862) | Saline water microbial communities from Ace Lake, Antarctica - #91 | ecosystem: Environmental > Aquatic > Non-marine Saline and Alkaline > Saline | place: Antarctica: Ace Lake | collected...
ATGAGCTTCGTGGATCGCGTTATAGTCATCAATTTCGGCAGGCTCATCGCAGACGGTAGTCCTCAGGAAATCGGCAAGAACAAGGAGGTAATCAAATCCTATCTGGGGGAGGAGGAAATCGAAATTGGCACTGCTTGAAATGGAACAGGTAAAACTGTCTTATGAAAAGGCTCAAATACTTCATGGTGTCAGTTTAACAATTTCCTCCCATGAGATTGTATCTATCATAGGACCTAATGGAGCTGGAAAAACAAGTATGCTACGGGCAATTTCAGGGCTTGTCCCGTATGAAGGTACGATCCGGTTTTCGGGCGAGGCACTCGAGAACAAATCTTCTCGATCAATTGTAGGAGCAGGGCTTATTCACTGCCCTGAGGGGCGACTCCTGTTCGGAGAAATGACAGTGATGGAAAATCTTGAGATGGGATACTTCCTGCGCCGAGATAGAGAAGAAATAGCTCATGACTATAACAGGATTCTTGAACTCTTTCCAGTTCTGGGAGATCGATCAAAACAAATTGCAGGCACACTATCCGGTGGTGAGCAACAGATGGTAGCAGTCGCTCGCGCCTTAATGTCAAAACCAAAGCTTTTGATGTTTGATGAACCCAGCTTTGGCCTTGCCCCATTAATTAAACAAAATATCCTTTCCGCCATTAAGAAAATCGCTGAGGCACAAGCAACCGTACTTTTGGTTGAACAGGATGTTCGTCTGGCTGTTCAGGTCGCAGAGAGATTCTACGTCCTCGAGTTGGGCGAGATAACATTTGAGGGAAGCAAAGAAGACCTGCTCAGAGAGCAATCCCTCGTGGAGGTCTATTTGGGAATATCGTAAGGATCAACCGATAATTTCGCTGGAGAGGAATTTAACATCTTTAATAGAATAGATGAAGAATATTTCTTAGGAGAGGAGGTGTAAATAGAGTAGTAACCCCGGCAAATTCGTAAACATTAGGCACAGACAGTGTCGATATTTAACAAAGCAGGACGAAAAATGGAGGTGTAAAAATGCTGAAAAGACAAGGAATGGTTGTTTTCGCTATTTTGGCTGTATTTTCAATATATTTGTCGTTCACTTGCAGTGCAGTAGCGGCTGAAGAAATCCGAATCGGAGTTCTGGCTCCTTTCCATGCAGTGGCAGGAGAAGGTATTATTCAGGCTTCCAAATTAGCAGCCGAGGAGATTAACAAATCCGGAGGAATTAAGGGAGAAAAGATCAAGCTCTTCATTCGTGATAGCGAAATAAATCCCGAAAAGGCAATTGCTGCCTTCAAAAAGCTTGTTTTCGATGACAAGGTTGTCGCTTGCCTAGGGATTTACTCCAGCGGTGTAACAGCAGCTCTTCAACCCTATATGTCGAGATATAAAATACCTTTTATCGGTACCGGATCTGCTTCACCTACATTAACCCAGAAAGTAGCTCAGGATTATGACAAATATAAATACTACTTTCGACTTATGAATCATGCCCATAGAGAAAACCGCGCTGTCTTGGGGTTCGTCAAAGACATAGTCAATGGGGAATTAGGACTCAAAAAATTTGCCCTCATATCTGAGCAAGCAAAATGGGCCGAGGACTTCGTGCCTTATATGACAGAGCATCTCAATGATATGGGCCTGGAAACAGTATATTCAACATATTTCGATGTAAAAACTAAGGATTTTTCCCCGATATTTTCCAAAATTAATGCAAGTGGCGCGGAGTTTATTATTGGCAATATTGCCATAGCCCCTGGAGAAATCATAACAAAAGCCTGGTTCGAAGCCAAGGCCCCTCCCATTGGCGGCGTAAATGTCTCAGCAATGCGCTCTGACTATTGGAAAAAGACAGAAGGAAAATGCCTTGGTGAAATTACATATATCCTGGGTGGATTCAACATTCCCATTACCGGAAAAACAATACCTTTCTGGGACAGGTATAAGGAAAAATACGGTATTACCCCGCAATATACTGCGTTTTACTCCTATGACGCCATGTACATTTTGGCAGACTCAATTGCCAGGGCAAAATCTCTTAAAGGAGATGACATAGTAAAGGCTATTGAAGCTGTAAAAATCACCGGAGTAACCGGACTGATTGAGTGGGACAAAGCACACGATCCTATTGAGGGAATAGGACGTCCTAGTGTATATATGCTTCAATGGCAAGGTGCAGGAGAGCCCAAAATCCTCTGGCCAAAAAATGTGGCTAACGGGCAATTCATGTTCCCCCCTTGGAAAACGAAGTAAGTCCATGGCCAAAAGAGAGGCGCATTTTGGGGCGCCTTTCTTTTGGCTACCGGTTGATTGTGCGACGCTTCGCTGCCCTTATTGATAAACTTGATATTTGACGCTCAATAACTCTAAAAACCGCCAGGACATTTCCAGATTTCAGGTTACGAGTTTTGAGTATCAGTCATACCGCGCTCGGTATACTTGTTTTTTGTCCGATGGAAGCTGTGAATGACTCCAAAATGTTTTGAAGTCCCGAGGCCTTTTACGCCATCGCATCATAACATTTACGATCTGCTCCTGTCGCTATTAGTACAATGCTACTTTCTATGCTTTATCATATTTTGAGTCAAAGGCGTTCATTAAGAAACCCTTCGAAGTTCGCCCATGGTCAAGCGCAAAACCCCAAAATGGATAGAGTTTGGGTGAGTAAGAAATATCCACTAAATTACGGAGGACGAAATGAAAATGATTCATGGTTTTGCTTCCACCTCGCAAGATGATTACCAGCTAAATATGTTGACGCTCATAAAGCATGCAGCTCGAAGTTTCGGAAAACAACGAATTGTTGAAATGAAACCACCAAGCGGGGATGTTAACAAGACCACCTATCGAGAAATCTTTCAGAGAATTAATAGATTAGCAAATATGCTTGAAGGACTCGGCGTCAAACCTGGAGATAGAGTGGGAGTGTTGGATTGGAACACCTTTCGACACTATGAACTGTATTTTGCAATATCGGGCCTCGGGGCCGTACTTTTGCAGATGAACCCGAGGCTGTCTCCACACGATTTGGGCTATATTGTTAACCACTCTAAACCAAAATTAATTTTCGCAGACGAATCCTTAGTTCCAGTTGCTGAATCGATTTATCCTTTAATCGAAGACGTTAAAGGCTATGTTATAATGACTGATAAGGAACTGGGTGATCTTTCAATGACCCTGACACCTAATTATAGCTATGAAAAACTTTTAAGTGCCTCAACTACGGAATATGACTGGCAAATGATTGATGAGAAATCTGCCTGTTTTGCTTGCTATACATCGGGAACTACTGGCAGACCGAAAGGAGTTTACTATTCACATCGAAACATCTATCTTCACTCCTTGCAAACTGCTGCCTCTTATAACATCACCGACAGTAGTTCACTTTTGGTATTGCCAGCCATGTTCCACGCCTCGGGATGGGGTGTGCCTCAAATCGCGACTCTTGCCGGAGCAAAGCTTGTCCTTCCCGGCGCATATTCCCTCCAGGATATTAGAGCTATTATTCAACTTATGCAAAATGAGAAAGCAACCTTTGCTTTTGGCGCAACAAGTTATTTTCTGGCAATGGTTGAGGAAATAAGAAAAATGAAGGAAAAGCCGGACTTTTCATCTATGACAATTGTGTCAGGGGCAACTGAACCTCCACCTGCCATGATGAGAAGCTATTTCGAACTGACAGGGGCCACGGTGGTTCAGGCATACGGGGCTACGGAAACAACACCGTTTGTTACGGTAAACAAAATCAAACCCTGGCTTGAAGACACGTTGACTCTTGAAGAAAAGTGGACATTGCGTGCAAAACATGGTTATCCCGTCACGGGAATAGACATCAAAATAGTCGGCGAGGATGAGCTGGAGCTGCCCCACGATGGAAAATCGGTGGGCGAAATACTTGTTAGAGGTCCTTGGATCGCTCGAGAGTATTTTAATTCACCTGGATCTGAGGATAAGTTTACTGAAGATGGCTACTGGAAAAGTGAAGATGTTGGTTTCATTGATGATGAAGAATACCTGAAACTCGTAGACAGGACAAAGGATTTAATAAAAAGTGGAGGAGAATGGATATCGTCTGTTGATATGGAAAATGAGATAATGAGACACCCCGCAGTCCTGGAAGCCACAGTTGTGGGACTTTTCCATCCTAAGTGGGATGAAAGACCTCTGGCATTGGTTGTTTTGCGAGAAGGAGATAAGGATAAGACTAATGAAGAGGATATCCGTAATTTTCTTAAAGAAACATTTGCTAAGTGGCAGCTTCCTAACAAAATCTTGTTTGTGGATGAAATTCCAAAAACAAGTGTGGGTAAATTTGACAAAAAAAGGTTAAGGTCTACATATGAGAATTTATTTTCCGAAAAGTAGACGTAGTAAGTTAAAAGCCAAAATAGGAAGGCTTCCGATCAGAACAGAGACCAACTTAATGACTTAGAGAAAGGGATTAATTGAGGAAAACATAATTATGGACTTTCATTTATCAGAAGAGCAGCAAATGCTCCGTGATATGGTCAGGAAAATCAGTGCAAATGAATTCGCTCCAAGGGCCGCAGAAATTGACGAAAAAGAAGAATTTCCATGGGAAAACAAGAAAATATTAGAAGAAAATGGCCTCCTTGGCATTCAGGTACCTGAAGAATATGGCGGGGCAGGGGCCGGAATGGTCAGTTTGGCCCTTGTGGTTGAGGAAGTAGCACGCGTATGCGCATCCACGTCAGTTATCCTCACTACGCAGGCCTTGGCAACAGATCCTATTCTTTTAGGAGGAAGTCATGATCAAAAGACAAGATGGCTTAGGCCCATGGCCGAGGGTTCAGTGCTGGGCGCATGCGCTATTACCGAACCGGGGGCTGGGTCAGATGTGACAGGAATCAGGACAGTGGCCACACCGAAAAACGGAGCGTATGTTATTAACGGCACAAAAATATTTATCACGGATGGTGGAGTATCAGACATCGTTACGGTTGTGGCCTATACGGATAAGGCCAATGTACACAAAGGTATGAGTATGCTGGTGGTCCCAAAAGGCACCCCGGGTTTTTTTGTGGGCAAAGAAGAGAAAAAATTAGGCATTCGTGGTTCAGATACAAGAGAACTAATTTTTGAAGACTGCTTTGTTCCCGAAGAAAATATCATTGGAAGGCCTGGAGATGGTTTCAAAATTCTAATGAAGACCTTTAATTACACCCGGCCTGCCGTGGGAGCCCAGGCACTCGGTATTGCTCAGGGCGCCATGGATGCGGTTATAAACTACTGTAAGGATAGAATACAGTTCGGAAAACCGATTTCAGAATTTCAGGGCATCCAGTGGATGATTGCAGAAATGGCTCTGAAGATTGAAATGGCCCGAACCATGATCTACCGGGTTTGTGGAACTATCGATAATGATCCGGATTCGAAGGATATTCCGAGATTGGCTTCCATGGCCAAGTGGTTTGCGTCGGATGCTGCCATGCAGGTTACGACAGACGCTGTCCAGCTTTTTGGCGGCTACGGCTATTCAAGAGAATACCCTGTTGAACGAATGATGCGGGATGCAAAAATTACCCAGATTTATGAGGGAACAAACCAGGTTCAGCGTATTATCATTGCTAACCAAATATTAAGGTAGGAAGAGGGAACAAAAATGTATAAAGATATCGTTATAGTAAGTGCTGTAAGGACACCCTTTGGACGCTACTGTGGGTCCTTGAGGGAATATGATTATTTTGATCTTGGGGCATTGCCCATGAAAGAGGTCCTGGAAAGGGTTCATGTGGCCGGAGACCAGGTAGATGAAGTTTATTGGGGTGTTGGAGATACCTCTGTGTGTAAGGATGTTTATACTTCTGTGGCTGCACGTCAGACCCTTCTCAAGGCAGGGCTCCCGCCCGAGACCCCCTCGGTCTCATTAGATAAGGCCTGCGTATCAGCTATGTCGGCGGTCCATTACGGCTGCCGTGCCATGGTTGCAGGGGAAATAGAGTGTGCAATTGGGGGTGGCGCCACCTCTTTCAGCCAGGAACCGCTGATTGTCAGAGGCCTTCGGTGGAAAGGGTTTCGGATAGGGGATGTAAAGATGGAAGATCCCCTCTTTGCTCTTGGATATAAGGACTTTAACCCGGTGTCTGTGGATGCAGATAACGTAGCCGATGAATACGGTATCTCAAGGGAAGAGCAGGATGAGTGGGCCTTAAGAAGCCATCAGAATTATGGTCGTGCATGGGAAGCGGGAAAGTTCGAGGATGAAATGATGATTCTGGAGATCCCGGAGAAAAAGGGGGACCCGGTTATTCTCAACATCGATGAGCAGTACCGGAAAGACGCGTCCATGGAAAGGCTTGCCGGGCTTCCCGGTATATACGGCTGCAAAGGAGTCACTGCGGGAAATGCCCCCGGATTGAACGACGGGGCTACTGCGATTTTGTTTATGACGAGGTCTAAGGCCGATGAGCTGGGTCTGGAACCTTTGGCCGAAATTGTGGCCATGTCTTCTATTGCCATCAGCCCGCACCTCATGCCCGAAGGGCCGGCATACGCCGCAATGAAAGCAGTTGAACGTGGGGGCCTGAGTCTTGATGATATCAATTTTATGGAAATAAATGAGGCATTTGCTGCTGTTCCGCTGGTGAGCACGCTTTTGATGGCTGACAAGGACAAAGAAAAGGCAAAGGTGCTACGTGAAAAGACAAACATCAATGGGTCCGCCATTGCTATCGGTCATCCAAATACGGCCAGCGGGGCCCGCCTTATTATGACCTTGATGTACGAGCTGCGCCGCAACGGAGGCGGATACGCCTTAGGCACGATTTGCGGTGGGTTGGCACAGGCAGATGCATGTATTATTAAAGTATAAAACCCAAAGAATAGGCGGTTAAACATATGGATCTTAAATATATAAACTTCAAGAACCAAGATGGGACTGCGTGGGTCCAATTCAACCGACCCGAGAAGCTGAATGCACTCAATCCTGACGTATTTAGAGACCTCGAGACAGTCGTTGCACAATGCGAACAAGATGATGATATCAGGGTGGTTGTTCTCATGGGCAATGAAAATGCATTTGTGGCCGGGGCTGACATAGGACATATGGCCAAGGGAGACATAAAGAGTGCCTGCGCATTGACAGACCTGTCAATGCGAGTTCAAGAAAGGCTGGCTGACCTGCCAAAACCGACTATCGCGGCCATTTCCGGTTATGCACTTGGGGGTGGATGTGAGGTGGCCCTCTGTTGTGACTTCCGACTTGCGGCCGATAATGCTGTTTTTGGTTTGCCTGAGATTACCTTGGGAATTATCCCTGGTGGAGGGGGCACTCAGCGCCTCCCGCGTTTGGTGAATCTGGGAGCAGCTACCAAAATGATTATGCTGGGTGAGATGATCAAATCGGAAGAAGCCCTTAGAATTGGTCTGGTTGAGAAGGTCGTTCCCCTAAAAAATTTGAAAGAAGAAGCAAGAATCCTGGCCTCCAAGTTGATGGAGAGGCCATTTATGGCACTTCGTGCGGGCAAGACGGCCATGCGTAAAGGGCTAAATACTTCACTTAAAGATGGCCTCCAAATTGAACAAAATCTATTCTGTATGCTTTTCGGGACAGAGGATCAGAAGGAGGGAATGACCGCATTTCTGGAAAAACGGAACCCCGTTTTTAAAGGTAAATAGAAGATATAAGGCAATAATTTCCGGTTAGGAATTGCCCGGTATAAGGAGCATAGAGGGGATAGACTATGAAAATCACTTTAACACAAGTCCGTTTTCTGGAAAGGTCTGTTAAGCTTTTTGGCTCAAAAACAGCCGTGATCTGTGAGGGGCAAAAATGGACCTATACGCAATTTGGGGAACGGGTGGAGCGTCTGGCAAATGTCTTGGAGGATCTGAGCATTCGACCTGGAGAGAGGGTGGCCTATTTGGGCTATAACTGCCATCGTTTGTTAGAATGTTATTACGGTATTGTAAAAATGGGAGGGGTTTTGCTTCCTTTGAATATCAGACTGGCTTCAAAAGATTTTCAATACATAATCGGGGACGCAGAGCCCGAGATAGTTTTCATAGATCCGGATTTCTTAGACAAAGTGGAACCTATTTTGAAAAGTATTCCGTCGGTAAAGCACTTTTATATTTTGGGAAAGATGGATAACCCTCCTGACTGGATCAATGGTGAATATGATAATCTCCTGGAACATTCTTCGGCTGTACCCAGATGTTCGCCCGGTAATTACCCCTTTCATGAAGATGATATGGCCGAACTCTTTTACACAAGCGGTACCACGGGTCCTCCCAAAGGTGCCATGCTGACTCACCGCAATCTCTATCTCCATGCCCTCTCTGCCATGGCCACTTATCCGGTTCACGAGACAGACATTCAGCTCCACCTGATCCCTCTTTTCCATGTCAACGGATGGGGAACGCCACACTATGTTACCGCCAAAGGCGGCACCCATGTCATGCTCAAAAAATTTGATCCGGTTCAGGTCCTGAATCTGGTTCAGACCGAAAAGGTCAACAAGTTTTTTATCATTCCCACGATGGTAAACACGATTATGGAGGTTCCTGAACTAACATCCTATGACTTATCAAGCCTGAAAGACGTCCTTATAGGGGGTGCGCCACCGCCGACCGGAATGTGTGCCAGGGCCGAAGAGGTATTCGGCTGTACCGTTCACGGGGCATTCGGGATGAGCGAGACCTGCCCTCTTATCGCCTTTCCGGAGCTTCCGCCTGACCTTAATTCCGATACATTTCGTCACCGCGCCCATGAAACCTGGGGCTTTCCCATGGTAGGAGTTGAATTCAAAATCGTTGACAAATCAGGAGACGAACTCCCTTGGGACGGCAAAGCGATCGGTGAACTCTTAGTTCGTGGTGATATGGTCATGAAAGGATATATAAACAAGGAAGAGGCTACAAAGAAGGCACTGGAAGGCGGATGGTATCATACAGGAGATCTGGTATCCATGGGGTCTGATGGTTCACTCTATATTCGTGACAGGATGAAGGATATTATTATCAGCGGAGGAGAAAACATTTCATCCCTGGAAATAGAACAGGTGCTTTACTCGCATCCAGACATATTGGAATGTGCTGTAATCGGAAAAAAAGATCCAAGATGGGGCGAGATTCCAAAAGCAATCGTTGTACTTAAACCCGGAGCAAGATCCACCTCTCACGAAATAATTGACTACAGCCGCGAAAACTTGGCACATTTCAAGGCGCTTCGGGACGCGGAAATCATTGATGAAATGCCGAGGGGGGGAACCGGAAAAATCCTGAAAAGCACGCTAAGGAAAGAATACGGGTAGCTTGAGGGAGCTTCTGCTCATTCAAAAATAATCCTTTTCAGGAGGGACACCCATGATAGGAAAACAAATTAATGAGATTCAAACCGGTGATCGGGCAGAGTTTTCAAAGACGATTTCTGAAAGCGATATTTATCTATACGCCGGAATCACCGGTGATTTCAATCCAGCGCATGTTAATCAGGTCTATGCAGAAAAGACCTTTTTTCAGTCCCGTATCGCACACGGCCTCCTCTCGGCCGGTTTCATATCGACTGTTATCGCAACCAAGTTGCCGGGTCCTGGAACGATTTACGTCAAGCAGGAACTAAACTTCAAGGCGCCAGTCTACATGGGTGGATACCATAACAGCATTCGTCGAAGTCCTTGAGATAGATGCGGCCAGAAACCGCGTCATCTTAAAGACGATATGTAGGAATCAAGAGAACAAGGTGGTTGTCGACGGACATGCGCTTGTCTCGCCGCGAAAAGGATAAATGAGAATCCCCTTGGGAATGGAGCGAAAAGCCTAGGGTCGGGTACTGTAACCGGCCGGGATTGCGGCGGAAGATAAAAGGCTACCTTGAATAATGGGGAAGAATTCCCACTATAACCAGCAATGAACCATAAGGTGGAGGAAGTTCATGAAACTCAACAAAAAAATTGCACTTATAACTGGTGCGAGCAAAGGTATTGGCAAGGGGATAGCTATACGTTATTCGCAAGAAGGTGCCGCTGTTGTACTTGCGAGCCGGTCGATGAATCTCCTTTCAGCGATTGCTGATGAAATAAAGAGCACCGGAGGCCAGGCATTGGCATTGCATGTAGATGTGCGGAAACATGGAAGCATTCAGGAAGTGGTTGATAAAACAGTCGAAAAATTTGGTCGGCTTGACATTATGGTGAATAATGCTGGCATTTCAATGGCTCACCCGTCAGAAGATCTTCCCCCGGAGGACTGGACCCGGGCTGTTGAAACAGACCTCTTCGGTGTATTCTACGGCTGTCAGTCAGCGGGAAGGCAGATGATTAAGCAGGGAGGAGGCTGTATTATCAACATGACCTCTGTTTATGGTATTGTGGCAGCGCCGATGCGCGCCGCTTACTGTGCCAGCAAGGCAGCAGGGAATATGCTTACAAAGGTCCTGGCCAGCGAATGGGCCACCAAAAAGATCAGGGTGAACGCCATTGCCCCGGGATACATCCGCACTGAGTTGGTACAGGGTGTAATTGATAAGGGAGTTATGCCTATAGACGCTGTTATCAAACGGACTCCCCAAGGACGTATTGGGGAAGTAGAGGATGTATTGGGAGGTGCTGTATATTTGGCCAGTGACGAAGCGTCGTTTGTGACAGGCTCTATCCTGACTGTTGACGGTGGATGGACTGCGTACGGGTACCTATAGGTTTCCCCCGTCTTCTCCTGAACTGAGATTTTTCTATTTACCTTTTGTACAACATATGGTAAATGATGAAGTTAAGTGTATAGCTCCATAACCTTAATAGAGAGTCTTGGGAACTTCGACTCACGAAGGTGCATCATGATCAACAATTCCTTTATCAATAAATGGCGCCGTCTGGCTTGTAAGCAACTCGATCAACAGGTTGTCTAAGAAATTTTTGGCGAGGGGCGAGGCCGGAGCGTATTGCCGCATTTCTATAATCATTGAGCCTCTTCAATAGGGAATTCTTTCTTCAAAATCAATTTCCCAGACTCGTCATATACCAATATTTTTAGAAACGACGGCGTCTCAGTCTCTGAGTCAAGAAAATATTTACCCCGAATGATCCTGTAATTCCTCACCTTGAAAAACTCACCATGT
>Ga0222626_1001346_pt1 | contig 11014 bp, 11 predicted proteins | sample AntAcemetageno91_FD_179862 | JGI IMG/M metagenome (GOLD analysis project Ga0222626, IMG submission 179862) | Saline water microbial communities from Ace Lake, Antarctica - #91 | ecosystem: Environmental > Aquatic > Non-marine Saline and Alkaline > Saline | place: Antarctica: Ace Lake | collected...
ACCAAGAACGAAAAGAGTTCTTGTTCTTTTCTCGTTAGTAATTGAGTGCCCTTTGTTTTTAGAAGTTCTTTCATAGATAACTCTTGATACAATTGAAGCAGTGTTTGTGAAATTTCAATTTTCGTTTGATCCTCCAAGAATGCTTCCAAGAAAGGAAAGGTGCGATGCATAACTTCAATCTTTATTTCGTTTACGATTGTATTTTCTTGATAGAGCTCGACTTCGATTCCCACCAAAAGAGCAAAGAGTTCAAATGAATTTTCGTCGTGTAAAAGCGTGTGTTGCTTAAGACAGTCTCCAATAAGTCTTCGGAGATTGGTTACATCTCGAGCATCTTCAGCCGAGAATGATTCTTGTTCGAGAATAGTTTTGATTTCATCGAGTGCTTTTCGTGATTTTTTGATAAACCCTCGTGTCATCAGGTTCTCAAAAGAAAAGAAGAGCGCATCAATTTTCTCCATATCAGTTTTCTCTTCCAGGCTTGTCCATGCTTTCAAGAAGTTTTGGGCATCTTCTTCAAGATCGTTCTTCATCCACGCATTATGTGCCATGAAAAACGTATTCCATTGATAGGAAAAGGATGGGTTCTTTTGAATAAGTCTTCGCCAATTCACACTTCTCATAATGATTTTAAACTTCGTGAGCGATCGTGTTCCGAGCGCTGTTTTTCGATTTCGAACAAGATTATCCGTCTTTGTGAAAGAACGAATAAGACTATTAAATTCGCGTTGATCATCCCTGGTCTTGGATAATCCAATCGCTACTCGATCTTGAAAAATACCAACACCCGTGATGAACTGTCCAACGAAATGGGTTTTTTGTACGGTATGATTCCATATTTTTGGAAGGTACAAAGAAAAGTTTTTCATCTTTTCTTGCTGAATTTCCAATCGTTCAAGAGAGAAAAGAAGCTTCTCTTCTACAGAAGAGAGCTCGGTGTCCAGGGAATCTCGAGTAAAAGTAGTCCATTGAAACTCTTCTTGAAGCTCTTCGTAAGAGAATCCGACAACGTCAGACAAAAATGAATCGGCAATACTTACCTTTGTTTGAGCCGGGACAATAAACTGATAATCTTTCCCCCACGAGAGAAGAATCTGATGCCCCCATACATAGATTTCAGTTTGATGCGGACTCTCGGTTGTATGAATAAACACCGTTGATTCCGGTGCATGAATAATAAGATCTCCAATCTTCAGTTGTCCCTCAGACAGTGTTTCTTGTTTTGCGAGGAGTGTGGCAGAGTTTCTTTTATCAGGATGAAGGAAGAGAGAGCTATAAAAGAGATCTCCCGATTTCATAATTCGTTTCTCTTCTGTGAAATCAAGTTCTGTTTGAGGAAAGACAATCAAAAATTCTCCAAATGTGGAAAGGATCTCCTCCCCCTTCTCATTTCGTCCAATCGTAATCACTTCTTCCAACTCTATAGCTTCATCAAATGGATTCGTTCCTTGAGAAAATAAAAAGAATTTTGTGTTCTCAGACACGAGTATCGCCCCAAAGACTAAGAAAGCCATTCCTGCGGCAATGAGATACTGTGTAAATCTTTTTAGTGTCACCATCTCCTAATTATATCACTTATCCCGCTTTATTGCAAGTGTTTTGAGCTTTTCTTCTCGTAACTTTGCCAACATTGAAAAAACATTTTGCTTTTTTAAAAAAAATGGCACAATACCCGCCGATGAAGGGTGTTATATTAGCAGGCGGTACCGGATCAAGACTTTTTCCCAGCACAAAAGTAACGAATAAACATTTGTTGCCCATCTTTAATAAACCGATGGTGCAGTATCCAATTGATACGCTCAAGCGGTCTGGGATTCGAGAGATACTTATTGTAACAGGAGCAGAGCATGCGGGAGACTTCATGGCGCTCTTGGGATCGGGAATGGATTTTGGGGTGCAGTTCACCTACAAGGTTCAGGATGGATCGGGAGGAATCGCACAAGCGTTGAGTTTGGCGGAGAATTTTGCCAACGGAGAATCAATTGCGGTGGTGTTATCAGACAATATTTTCGAAGAAGATTTCTCAAAAGATGTGGAATGCTTCGAAGAAGGCGCGAAGATCTTTGTGAAAAAAGTGGAGAACGCTTCTCGATTTGGAGTAGTGGAAATGGACGAAGAAGGCATCGTGAAACACATTGAAGAGAAACCTTCAATTCCAAAATCAAATCTCGCACAAACAGGATTTTACCTCTACGACACAGAAGTATTTAACTTGATTCGAAACCTTGAGCCTTCAAAACGAGGAGAATTGGAAATCACAGACGTGAATAATTTGTACATCAAAAAAGGAACGCTTCGTGCTTCAGAAATTTCTGGAATGTGGGTGGATGCAGGAACGCACGAGTCATTGCTCGAAGCGAGCATCTTGGCACAAGAATCTTTTGATCCTGAACGAGTAGCGAAACGACGACCAGATCTCGTGGACCGAAAACTATCTGACCATATGGCAAAGATTACGGTCGGAGTGTTGACGCATAATTCAGAGAAATATCTCGAACCGTGCATAACATCACTGATTGCACAGGATTATGAAAACATAGAAATTGTTGTCGTTGACAACGCTTCCACAGACCACACGGTTGATATCATGGCAGAAAAATTTCCTGAGATCCGGCTGATTGAATCAGCAGAAAATCATGGATTTGCGCGCAGTCATAATGAAATTTTGAAAAATACAGAGTCTGATTTTTACGCTTGTGTAAATATCGATATGATTTTTGAACCGAACTTCCTTTCGGAACTTATTAAGTCAATTGACCAAAAGCCAGTCTACGGATCGGCTGGAGGAAAGATTAAGCGATGGGACTATGATGCCTTCGCCAAAAGCCTCAAGGGAACTCGAGAACTTGGAAAAACAAACTTTATTGATAGTACAGGAATCCGAATTCTCAAATCTCACCGGTTCGAAGATATCGGACAAGGAGAGGTAGATTACGGACAATTTGATGAACCGAAGGAGCTCTTTGGAGTTTCTGGAGCGGCAGTTTTGTACCGAAAAAAAGCACTGGAAGATACAGCGTTTGTGAACGAAGAAGGGAATAAAGAATACTTTGACGAGTCTATGTTTATGTACAAAGAAGACATCGATTTGGCATACCGATTGCAATGGGCTGGATGGAAGGCGCACTTCTCTCCACATGCGACGGCGTATCATGATCGAACAGTACACGCGATTGGACGAAAGGCGTGGAATTTGATTCGAAATAGGTCAAAGAAACCACGAGCAGTGAACCGATTGTCATACCTCAATCACCAAATATTGCTTCAAAAAAACTTTTCCGAAGATTTCTCTCGAACCATTCGTGGAGCTACATTCCTCTACAACATGAAGGTGTTTTTCTACCTTCTCATCTTCGAAACAGAATTGTTGTCAGAATGGTGGAAAGTATTCCGAATGCGTTCAGAAATATCTGCACGAAAACGAGCCATGCCACGTCGTGTGAGCAAAGCGGAGATCGAGAAGTTCATGGAAAGCTGAGACGCAGTGTCATCCTGAGGAACAACGTGACGTAGGATCTCTTTTTTAATAGTACAAGAAGGGATTCCTCCGCTTCGGTCGGAATGACAAAGAATAGGGCTGGGACAGTGGAAGCCCACGGCTTAAGCCGTGGGTTGTTAAAATAATTCTCGTAACTTCTGTGCTATCTCAAATGCACCACTCCTCCACCCTCCCCACTTCCGCACGGGGATGATTTCTTTTGTGGTGTTAGTGAGGAATATTTCATCGGCCGTCATTAACTCCTCTCGAGAAATCTCACGCTCTTCAAATGGAATGTTATTTTCTCCGATTAATTGAACTACTTTCTCTCTGGTCACCCCAAGAAGTATGTTCTTTTTAGGAGTTACCACGGTTCCCTTAAACACAGCAAACACATTGGAAATATTTCCTTCTCTTAAAAACCCCTCTTCACTGAAAAACAACGTCTCAAAGTGCTCTCCTTGCGCATTTAGAACATCTTCATACATGAGGGTTTCGTACTTTGCTCGTGGGAACGGACGCTCGAAAACGCGATCACAGACCGTCACTCCTTCACTATAAATATTGGGATCAACTGATGGAAGAGGAAGAATCTGTACGGTGAATTTCTCTGCGGTGAGGTGAACCCGTACTTTTGATTCAGTCGGGCAGTATCCAATTTCTCGCAGGATATCCGCCTGAGAATGCTTTGGGTCAATCCCCAATAACTCCGCCGAACGAAAGAGTCGTTCCAGATGTTCATTCAACGCAAAAACTTTGCCCCCGTAGGTGCGCATAGTTTCAAAGACAGCGTTTGGAATCAGTGTGTTCACACAACTATTATTCCTTTTTTTCGCCTTCTTCGCTACCGCCTTCTTCTTTCTTTTCGCCATCTTCACCCTCTTCGCCTTCAGCACCTTCTTCGCCTTCAGCACTTTCCTCTCCTTCAGGAGTAGCGGCAATAGCAGCATCAGCAGCAGCGTTTTCAGCTTCTTCTTGTTCAGCAGTTTTTGGTGCGATTACAGAGCAGAGCAATGTTGTTTCGTCTTGCGGGAGTTCGAATTGTTCTCGATCAATAACCAAGTCAGCAAGAGAGATATGACTTCCAACTTCAGTAATAAGTGCCAAGTCCACATCCAATGAATGAGGAATGTCTGATGGTAAACATCGTACTTCCACAGTGTCGGTGTCTTTCATGAATATTCCTCCGTGGTCTTTGACCGCTGGGGAGTCGCCGATGTAATTAAGAGGCACGCTTACCGTTGTTTTTTCTTTCAAGTTCACCGCAAAGAAATCTACGTGGTAAATTTCATTTGTCACTGGGTGCAACATCAATTCTTGCACCAATACTTTTATTTTCTTTCCGTCCACATCGAGATCAATCAATGCAGAAGCTCCTGCCTTTCGGTAGGTTCGCAAAATATCTGATGAATCCATAGAAACAGTCACTGGGTCGATTCCGTGTCCGTACACTACTGCCGGAACTCGTCCTGCACCTCGTGTGTCACGAGCTGAGTGTTTGTGAGAACAGTCTCTCTTTTCAGCCGATAGTGGATATGTTTCTTGGTTCATAGTAAGTCTTGTCGAAGCCGCGCGATTGTATTTCCAAAGACAAAATTGTCAAATGTAAATAGGGTTCAATATATTTTTGTCATTCCGAATTTATTTCGGAATCAAACCTTTTGTTTCTGCACTCGCTACGCTCTCCCAAGACATAACCCTAGAACGTCTGATCCTGAAACAAGTTCAGGATGACATTAGGAAGAGGTGTTATATGTTTTTAATGATTCTAGAAAAACACTCTCATAATGTCATTCCACGTAATCACAACGAGTAATCCCATCAAGAGAATGAACCCAACCATGTGAATGGCGTTTTCCCATGACTCTGGGGGTTTGCGGAATGTAATCAATTCAACAATCTGAAAGAGGAATCGTCCACCGTCCAGCGCTGGGATCGGGAGGAGATTCATCACTCCGAGAGATATGGAGAGAAGCGCGAAGAGCTTCAATAATGCAAGAATTCCGAGAGGCACAATCTTGTGCGTGATCTCTGCGATTCCAACAGGGCCAGCGAGGCCTTCGGGGATGCGTCGTTCTCTGATAATTTCGACAGGAATTTCACCCACCTTTTGCACCACGGCAATTGAGATTCGGTAGGTTTCTGTTGTGGCAAAAAGGAGAGACTGAGGGAATGGTTTTTGAATAGGAACGATTTCAATGAGTTCTCGTTTTCCGTCTTCATTTACTTCTTCGCTCAGCGTGAGGAGCCCTGCGGCTTCTGCTCGCTCTACATCTGCGTCGGTAATGAGAATTGGATTGGTTCCCGCTGTGAAGAGCACCGTGAGGGCGAGGATTGCCACCACGAAATTCATAAACACTCCTGCCAAGGTAATCATCATTCGACGCCAGAGCTTTGCTTTGTTAAAACTGCGCGGATCATCAGACTTGTCTTCTTCCCCGAGCATCTTCACATATCCTCCGAAAGGAATCGCCCTGAGACTGTATTGGGTTTCCCCTTTTTGTTTTTTCCACAGTAACTTTCCCATTCCGAGAGAGAACTCTTCGACTTTTACGCCAGACTTTTTTGCGGCTGTGAAGTGTCCGTATTCGTGCACTAAAATAAGCGCGGAGAAAATAACGAGGAAAGCGATAAGTGAGAGAATAATCATGTCGCGAGGACTTTAGTTTTTCTTGCCAGGAAAATCAACTCCACCATCATTCCATGGATTGCAACGCAAAAGTCGCCATGCGATTCGGGGGATGCCACAGATAAATCCGTATTTTTCGAGCGCCAGAATTCCGTACGCAGAACACGATGGATAAAATCGACACCCACGAAATCCATGTGTGTCGCCAGGGCCTTTTTGGAGTGGTGAGAGTGTTTTTTGGTACAGCTTAATAAGTAAGATGCCGCCTTTCGCAAGGAGTGTATCTGGGAAGAGAAGGATTTTTGTGATTGTCATTTTATTTCCATTGTCATCTCGACCGAAGCGGAGAGATCCCTTTTTGTTCGAGAAGGAAGGGATTCCTCGGCTACGCTCGGAATGACAAAGAAGAGGATTATGCGTTTGAGGACAAGAAGAGTTTTACCAGTTCCTCAGCGGTTGCTTTCACTGGTGCATCTTTGAGTATTTTTTGAATCGTATGTTTGTCATATCCCAAGTTTTCCAAAGCATCTCCCGCTTCGATAAACGCTTGTGATGGAGGAAGAATATCTTCTACCTTTGAAAGATCGAGTTTTCCACGCAGTTCAATGATGAGTCGTTCAGCCGTCTTTTTTCCAAGCCCCGGGATTCGTGTCAGGAAGGCCACATCGCCCGTTTCGCACGCATTCATAAACTGTCCCGTTGGAATCGATACCATGCCGATAGCGGTCTTGGGACCGATACCAGACACACTGATAAGTTTTTCAAAAAGATCGCGCTCTTGCCGATCTCCAAATCCGTAGAGTGAAATTTCTGTTTCTCGAACAATCGTTAAGATTTCAATCGTGGCTTCGGTTCCTTTTTTACACTTCGCTAATAAACTCCCCGCGGGCGTCACTCGATACCCAACCCCACCTGAAGTGAGAAGAAGAATCTCTTTCTCGTTTATTTCCGTAACCGTGCCGTGAAGGAGTCCAATCATCGAAATCAGTTTACATTTTTTTGGAAATTTTTACACTCGCTTTCGATGGGGCATTAGCTCAGCCACATCTCAAAGTTGAGATTCCGCAGAAGCGGGGCTATGTAATGCCAAACCATTCACCTTCATTCTTTCAGAATTCGTTTCATGGGGCATTAGCTCAGCTGGCTAGAGCGCTTGCATGGCATGCAAGAAGTCATCGGTTCAAGTCCGATATGCTCCACCATTAGGACAAATTGAAGATTTAAGTCTTTCCTCCGCTAGAGGAAGGGCTTTTTCAAGCGGTTTTTGACCTTTGTGCCAGTGGTTCAACAAGAGCTTTTTGCCCTGTAGCAAATAATTGGCAGTTCTTAGTTTTTCAAATGCAGGAATGGCTTCAACAAGCAGTTTGTTACCTTTGAGACAGCGGTTCAAGAATAATAAGTTGATAAGCTTAATTTTGATCACAGGATTGAGATCTTTGTATTGATATGGGAGATAATTAAATACACCAATTACTTCTGTTGTTAATTTCCAAAGAGCATCCTCACTTGAGTCCTCAAAGTCTGCCGCTTCTCCGCGTAAACTTTGCCGACGTTTGATTATCTTATTTTTCTGCTCTATACCCTCCTCAGGATCAAAGAAGCCGTCTAAAACCGCCCTGTTGAGCTTCTCAAGTTGTTTATCAAGCTTTCCTAGCTCCAAGTCGACTGTTTTACGTCGATCAGTGTTATCAACCCTCATATTTGAAGAAAGTCTTTTGATTGCCTCTTTGGAATATTCCAAAAATTCATCAGCTAATTCATACTTTGCAAGATGTGCAACAATTTGATCCTCAAGTCGATCTTCTCGTATTGAGGTGAAATCACATTCTTTATTATGGCAAGCCAAGTAGATTATCCCTTTATGATTCTCTGATATAAGGTAATGTCCACATTCACATCTAATCATTTTAGAATAGGTGTAGCAGTGTTTTGCGGTTATTTTTTGCCCCCTGCCATCAAGTATTTCTTGAACGTTATCAAAGAGTTTTTTTGAAATTAACGGCTTATGATTTCCTTCATAAAAATGAAATTGCTGAGTACTTCTTCTCTTCCATCGAACAAGACCATGATAAAAAGGGTTTCTCAACATTCTCTGAAAAGAATTTGCTCGAACCCTACCTCCAGCAGAATTAACCATGCCTTTGGTTCTCATGTATTCACTCAATGTATTAAGTGAGTAGTTTCCAGTTGCAAAAAGTTTAAAACACTCTTTCACAAAAGGTGCGATAGCTTTATCTGGATATTTTTTCTTCGGATCATCGTCAATTCCTTTTTTCCCAATTCGATATCCAAGGGGAGAAGGTGCTGGATAATACCCCTTGAAAAGTAATTCTTCCATTTTAGTCGTTACCTCTTCTGAGAGATTTTCTGAATACCAAACTGCCATATTACAGAAATTTCTAAAAGCAAGACGACCAGCAGCTCTACTTGTATCAAATTCTCCCTCGATGACTAGCATCTTTTTTTTATGCTGAGTAACCATTTGATCTAGCAATGCAAAGTCGCCCACATTTCTTGAGCTTCTATCAAGCTTATGAAAAACAACTCCTTCGATATCAGGAGACTCCAAGTGTTTCAGTAAATTATTAAATTCCTCCCTATTTCCTTTGAATCCTGACTTTGCCTCGCTATACCACTTTACGACTTCAAACCCTTTTCTATCTGCATATTCTCCAATGATTCTTTTTTGTGCAGGGAGAGAGTTATCCTTATCCGCTTGTGCTTTTGTTGATACTCGACAGTAGGCAAGGTATTTTTTCATAGTTTTGAGCTAAGTTATTTTTTTCTTTCCCTTGGTCAGGGCTTCATATAAATGGAAAAGCTGGTCTTTCTCTTCTTTTTCAAGTTCAAGAATTCTAAGAATAAGAGTATGTTCCTCATGATCTTTCTTCATAATCTCTGCAACAATTTTTGCGGTATCTCCGTTTACGTTTACATTATTGCTATTTCCGCCCACAGTAACGTTATTTTCTCCTCCATCACTACTGACGCTATTATCATTATTAATGAATCCTCCCTCTTTCAATAAATCCATCATTGCATCATACTTTCTTGCCTTATCTGCGAATTGTGTTAATTCGGGTGTTTCTTCTCCGAAGAAGTAGGACAAGGTCTTTCCTGTAACTCTTGAGATCTCAGGAAGGTACTTTTCAGGGTTTTTAATGAACCCACTCTCAATCTTCTGAATCGTATTAGATGCCTGTCCCATCTGACGAGACAGCTCTGCCTGTGACCAATCGAGACCCTCTCGAGCGGCTTTTATGCGAGCGATGATTTTTGTATGTGAGTCCATAATTAGAAGATTAAAATTAAAAGCTATACTGTTTTCGGTTTACAGCTTATTCCAACTCGGGTTCAATGTCAAGACATTTTATAGTTTTTCACCATGAGCTATACTATTTTTTCTTGACTTCCTATGCCACATCGGTATACTTGGTAATGAAAAAACGGTACAACCCGTCAGATAAAGCCTTAAGGCAAAAAAATTTACCTCTAATTATTCTAAAATGGTATCACGAACGAGTAAAAAAACAGGCAGACCATATAGTACACCAGAAAAAACTCGACAGGAAATGTGGGAGTTATGGCTCAAAGGGTACACCTATATGGAGCTTGCTGAGAAATACGAAATGTATCGTCAGAAAACTCGCACTATCATCTTAGGATTCTCACCTGCTTTGGAGGATTTTAAAAAACATGATGAGAATCGGAGGATTCGTGAAGCGGCACAAAAACTTAACTCATAATTATAACAATGAAAAATGCCTCAAGAAACTTCGGAAAAATTTACGGCGGAAGAAGAGGAAGTGGTGGGATTTTTCATGGAGTTAATACCCATATTAGAAGAAGCGGCACAAGACCTCGAAAAGAAAAACCTCCTTGATCGGAGGATCTTCCTCACTAAAAAAAACTCTTAATTTTCAAGCACATATATGCAAACTGCTCAAATATTATCGGACGAATGGCTATTCCAGCTTGTAGTAGTAATGATCTACTCCAGCGGATTCATGCTATCACTCTGTGCAATGGAGGTCGGAATGTGTGTGTATGCGGAAATAACAGGGCAGTCGACCGATCTCCCGACTCAAAAAGAGATCCGCCGTTTGTTTCTCAGATTCAGACGGTTCAAAAGACGGAAGCAGTACCTTAAAAAAGGTGTTTCAAATATTTTACATTTAACCCCAATTTGCCATGAGCAACAAAAAAACAGCCTTAAAGGCGACCAAGGCAATGACGGTCGCAAATCCACAGATGATTTGGCAGGAGCAGGACGCTCTCTGCGAGATCAAGAAAATCTACGGAAAAGACCTGACCGAGGGAGAGTTTACAACTCTTTGTCAAATCGGACAGGCAACGGGACTCAATCCTTTTCTCCGCGAAATATGGGCGGTGAAATATGGAGGAAGTCCTGCCAGTATATTCATCGGGCGTGATGGATATCGGAAAGCTGCACAACGTGATCCCGAATATGATTACCATTTATCGGATGCAGTTTACCAAAACGATGACTTCAAAGTTGAGAACGGCGAGGTCAAACACGCTTATTCAGTACAGGATCGAGGCACACTAATCGGAGCATATTGCACGATCAAACGCCGAAGTGCCACGAAGCCAGTCTTCACCTTCATTGATTTTAAGGAGTATTACCAAGGAAACAAGGATGAAGAGGGTAAGGTCAAGAAACGATATGACCGCTACAAAAAGCAATACGTGGACATGGGCGAAACCTTATGGGACAGCAAACCTGCCACAATGGTAAAAAAGGTCGCAGAGGCTCAAGGGCTTCGCATGGCTTTCCAATCAATGTTTGCAGGAACGTATGCCGAAGATGAGCAATGGGAAGAAGAAGCAGAATTCCAAGAAGCAGAAACTGCCAGTAAATCGACGGACTCCGCAAAACTTCCTGA
>Ga0222626_1001347_pt1 | contig 11006 bp, 6 predicted proteins | sample AntAcemetageno91_FD_179862 | JGI IMG/M metagenome (GOLD analysis project Ga0222626, IMG submission 179862) | Saline water microbial communities from Ace Lake, Antarctica - #91 | ecosystem: Environmental > Aquatic > Non-marine Saline and Alkaline > Saline | place: Antarctica: Ace Lake | collected...
AGAATGCCACAAAGTGAACCCGCGTATCAATGGCAGGCCCTGATTGCCCAACTGGAAAACTGCCGGCGGATTGTTGAGCTTTCCGGCCTGTCCCATTTTACCGCACCTCAGATTCGCCGGATGCTCTATGACATCACCGAAGAGAGCGGGACTACTCCCCTTTATGAGGCCCAGGCGGGTCTGGCAACGGTTGGCGCACCGGAATGTATAGCAGGAAAGGCCGAACATGTGATCTGGTGGTCATTCAGTCGAGATACCGCCCCGAACATTACTTCTGATCTGTTTACCGAACGGGAGCATGCGGATCTCGAAAAAGAAGGGGTTTTGCTCCCACGCCCTGGAAATGAGGCCATTTGGGCTGCTGAACGGTGGCAGCGCCCGCTCATGTTTACCACCGGAAATCTAGTGCTGGTTTGCGCCCGACAAAGTCCTGATGGTGGAGAGCAATACCCCCATCCCATGTGGGATGAACTGGCCGGAAGGGTCAAAGACAGCGCAGGGCTAAAAGAACTGGAACGTGATGTTCTTGTTTCCCAGAGTAAACGTACCAGGAAGAACCGTGATTCAAAAGCCTTTCCCGAACCCGTATTAAACTGGAACGTGAACCCGTATTTAATTATCAAAAGGCCAAAGGAATCCCCCAACAGTCTGGCCAGCCTCATTTCCTGTCCGTTTAAATGGGTGGTCCATTATCTGGGAAATGTCTGGGGCGGAGTTACGGCCACTCTGGATTCGCCCGAGAAGTTGGAGGGCTGGCTCATTCATGAAATCCTGACCCGGGTCATACTCAAGAATACCAAAACGCCCGAGGCCGCGGGCAAGCAGGCCGTTTCAATTTTTGACAGGGAAGGCCCCAGATTGGCCGCTCACCTGTTTCAGCCCGGCTTTGATGACTTGAGGGCGGAGGTAAGACAGGCTGCCCGGACTGCAGCACGAGAGCTCTTTCGCATGCTTAAGGCAGGAAAATTCACTGTGCGTTCGGTTGAGGAGACCTATGCCATCAGAGTACGTTCCATGGGAATAGAGATTGAAGGCCGGCCGGATCTTGTACTGAAGAGCCCTGATGCAGTCATTGATTTCAAGCGGGGCGGCGTCAATTTTCGACGCGATGAGCTGGCCGGCGGTACCAGCCTCCAATTGGCCGTCTATGGTCACCTGGTCCGGGGAAAGGAAACAGCCCCCTTTCCACCTGTGGCCTATCTGATGTTGAAGGCAGGCGATGCGATTACGGTTGACCCCGAAGCATTCCCGGATGCACATGTCATTGACGGCCCTTCGCCAAAAGAGACCTGGAACGCCGTCAAGGAATCGTTCAAGCAGATATGGGAAGAATTGCAGGATGGAAATGTGAATGCCTGCGGAAATGATCCTGACGGCCCGCAAAAAAGCGAACTGTCGGATGGCCTGATTTTCCTGCAGCCATGTGCATTTTGTGATCTTCCCATACTTTGCGGCCAGGCCTTCAGCAGTTAGACATAAGAGGTATCATGACAAACATCCACATTATCACGGCCAGTGCCGGCAGCGGCAAGACCTATCGTTTGTCCACACTCCTTCATGAAAAAATTGCTTCCAAGGAGGTTAGGCCGGAGGCCGTCATAGCCACCACCTTTACGAAAAAGGCTGCCGCAGAGCTCCAGGAACGTGTGCGACAGCGGCTTATTGGAGAGGGACTTACGGGAGAGGCCAATCGTCTGGCAGCCGCACGAATGGGGACGATCAATGCGATCTGCAGCAGACTGGTAACGGATTTTGCTTTTGAGGAGGGTCTTTTTCCGGAAACAGTTGTTCTGGACGAAGCAGCCGCCAGGCGTGAACTGAAACGCGCCATGTCTTCGGCCATCACTGGTGCCATTTCAAGCCGGATGGCTGATCTCAAAAGCCGTCTTGAGGCTTTCGATTGGATTGATGCCGTAGATTCACTCATCAAAATCGCCCGCTATAACGGTCTGAACGACGAGATGCTGGAAGAATCAAAAAAGAAAAGTATCCAAGGCATACTGGGACTGCTCGGTAAACCTGTGGGACCCAAGCGAAATCCCGACAAGGAACTTGAGACGGCTCTCTCGGATTTTATCAGCAACGTGGATATGCAGGAGGACACAACCGCAGGGACCGCCAAAGCTGTGCAAAAAGCAACGGCTTCGCTGAATATGCTTCGGCAGGGAAGAGCCATGAGCTGGAGCGACTGGTTGAGGCTGAACCGTCTGAAAGTGGGCAAAAAGTCTGAAGAACATGTGGGAAAGCTGAACCAGGTTGCGGCACTCCACGACAATCACCCAAACTTAAGAAATGATCTGGGCGAGGCGGTCGCACTCGTGTTCGATACCGCCATCAATACCTTGAAAGCCTACCAGGAGCATAAACGGCTCTGGGGGGTCATGGACTTCTCCGACCAGGAGGTCCTTGCGTTAGCGCTTCTGAACGAAGGGGATGTGCAGGTGCGCTTGAAAGACAGTATCGATCTCCTCCTCGTGGATGAATTCCAGGATACCAGCCCGATTCAGTTGGCCATCCTTCTGAGGCTGGCCTCGTTGAGCAAACAGACGGTCTGGGTCGGTGACCAGAAACAGTCAATCTACGGCTTCCGGGGGACAGATCCGGCCTTGATGGATGCCTGTATCGAACACATCTTTCAGGATCGTTCCCCTGAAACCCTGGGCAAGTCGTGGCGGAGCCGCCCGCCCCTGGTACACGTCACTTCAGCGGTTTTTGCCCGCGCCTTTAAGACCCACGGTATCCCCGATGAAAGGGTGAGGTTAGAGCCTGCCGTAAAATCGGACAACCCCGAGCTCGGTCCCTTCATCGAATGGTGGGAACTGGATGCGAAAAACCAGGACCAGGACGTATCAGCGATTGCCGGAGGCGTCCGCGCCATGCTTCGGAACACAAAGGCCAGAATCAGGGACCCGGAAACAGGGAAAATCAGACGGATGAAGGCAGGTGATATAGGCATTCTAAGCCGGACCAACAAGTTTTGTACAAAGATCGCCGAAGCGCTTGAGAGCCTAAACATCCGGGCAGTACTGCCCAGGACGGGACTTCTGAGCACACCGGAAGCAATGACCGTGATAGCAGGTCTTCACTTGTGGGTCGATCCCGGAGACACCCTTGCCGCGGCCAAACTGGCCCGAATCATCCATTATCCGGAAAAACCCGACCAGTGGCTACGGGAACTGCTTGAAAAACCGGGAGCGGAGGCGTTTGGCTCACTGCCGGAAGCAGCAGACATTGTGAAGGCCGCCCGGGATAATCCTGACAGCGGTGTTCACCAGGCGCTGGATGCCGTTTACAGGATCACCCATATTCGCGAACTGTGCCTTTCCTGGGGAGATGCCCCCTTCAGACTGGCCAATCTGGATGCCCTGATGGCCCACTCCATGAATTACATCGACTTCTCGGCTGCCGAGGGGATTGGATGTACACCTGCCGGGTTGATCGCCCATCTCAATGAACTGGCTGACGACGAAGAAGATACCCAGGCTCTTGTGGCAGGTGACGATGCGGTCACTGTGGTTACCTTGCACAGCGCTAAGGGCCTTGAATGGCCTGTCACGATCCTGAGCCAGATTGGAAAAAGATTTGAGCCGAACCCCCTTGGGGTAAAGGTCATGCAACACTGGAAACAATTCAACATGGAAGATCCCCTTGCGGACCGTTGGCTCCGCTACTGGTTATTCCCCTATCATCCAAATAACAAGGGTACGCTTTTCAACGACAGAATGAACCAGCATGCTTCAATGGCGGAGATTGTGCGTCAGCACGAGAGGCAGGAGCTTAGGGTCTTGTATGTGGGCTGGACCCGTGCAAGGGACCGTTTGATCCTGGCAGGGCGGAAAAAGGAATTTTCCGGGGGCATTCTGGGATTCCTGACAGATGAAAAGGACAACTGGCTTCTTTCAGAACCAAAGGGGGGTAAGGCCACATGGGCGGGCAGAAAGATCCCGGTTGAAACCCGCAATCTGGCGCCGGTTGATCCTGAAACCAGGTCCGTTTCGCCGGGCAAGGACTATCCGCTGATAGAGAACAGCCAAACCCATCCACCCGCCAGATTGACACCCTCATCCATGGAAGAACAGGGAGAGGTGGCCCAGATCGAACAAATCGGTCAGCGGATACCTATTTCCGGCAACCCGGATATGGATGTGGTGGGTAATGCCTTTCACACCTTTTTTGCTGCCGATCGCCCTGAGTTTGACAATCCGCATCGCCTCGATCTAGCAACCGGCATCATCAAGCGCTGGAACATTAACAGAGTCATTGATCCATCCCATCTCCTCCAGTCCGCGGACAACCTGAACGCCTGGGCCAGCCGGAAATACCCCCAAGCCGTCTGGCACAGGGAATGGCCCCTGAGCCGGCGTCTGCCGGAGGGTACCATTGTTTCAGGGTTTTCCGACCTGACACTTGAGGCCGGAGACCGCTTTGGGGTTATCGATCACAAAACCTTTGCCGGCAATAAGAAAGAGGCTGCAAGAAAGGCTACTGAATTTTACGGCCAGCTCAAGGCCTATCGCGACATATTGCGAAACCAGTATGAGCAGGCTTCCATTTTGTGTTATATCCACTATCCAATCATTGGCGTGATCGTTGAAATTGATGTAGCGTCCTGATTGTCTCTTGTTGATTTTTCTCTGTTTGTAACCTGCTTTGAGTTGCTGTTAGGCATATCAGTTATTTGCAACACAAAACTGAATGTGGTAGAATACATTATATTAAGGAGATAGACCGATTTAGGGCAAAATGCCCCCTGTCAAGGGCAGACCGCAGTCTTCTCTTGTCAGCATATTAAACCACTCGACAACCCAACTTTTTCAGTCAAGCACTGGATAAAATGAGGTGAGCACCATGGGATTAGCATTAGTAAAGGAACCTGTTCCAATTGAGACTGATTTGGATGGCACCGCACGGTTAAGTGGATCGCGCGTAACCCTTGATTCCATTGTTGCCGCGTTCAATACGGGCGCTACTGCTGAAGAAATCGTATGCCAGTATCCAACATTACAATTGCCTGATGTATATGCCGTAATCACATATTATTTAAGGCAACAGAAAGATGTCGACACCTATTTACTTGAGAGGCGGAAGGTCTCGAACAGGGTTCGACAACACAACCAGGCTCGCTTCGGCATGATTGGAGTGCGTGAACGTTTATTGGCTCGTCAGGAGAAGACGAAAAAGGCAAAAGATGCTTAAGCTTGCTTCTGACGAAAATCTCAATAACAACATTGTGCGCGGTTTGCTTCGGAAGAGACCTGATTTGGATATTGTGCGTATCCAGGATGCTGGCCTCATAGGTGCGGATGATCCAACAGTTCTTGAGTGGGCAGCAGGGGAAAATCGTGTTCTGCTCACACATGACGTGGCTACCATGACTCGATACGCTTATGAGCGTCTGGAAGCTGGTCTTGCCATGCCGGGAGTATTTGAAGTAGATCTTTTTGCACCAATGGGTCAGGTTATTGAAGATATTCTGTTGTTAGCTGAATTCAGTTTTGAAGGGGAGTGGGAAGGCCAGATTGGTTACATACCGTTGAAATGAATAAATCGTTTCCTCGATTTTTTTTGTCATCTTTTTTCGCTTTGTTGAATCAGGGTACAGGAAAGGAGAAGACGTATATTCTGCTTGCGGCGAGACAGATGCAGGGCGCTACCTGATAGTATTTTTTATCCTTAGAGACGGTAACGCCGCACTCGTAGTGAGTGCGCCGGATATGGACAAAAAGGAGCTTAACCGGAATTTGATCTTAACCACTCAATCTCACCCCATGCGGGACTCAACCACTTAACGCACGCTGTATTTCAAGGATTTGCTCAAAAATCTTCGCGACCTCGCGCCTTTGAGTGAGCTCTTTTCTGTTTTGGTTTATCCGGGTTAGAGGATAGATTGGAGGAATTCGAAAGATATGGACTGTCAAATTTCAAGACTTCTCCACGTGGATTTTAACCCATTTCGTTTGCGGGCTTGGTACAGTAAGGCGAAACAAGAGCGGAGGTGGGTGGAATTAAGCGGAGAAATGATTCAGATCAAGATATCCCGTGGCAAGCGAAGAGTCCAAGTCCCGTATAACCTGCCTTTAAGATTCGAGCATCTGAGAGAACAAATGGTCAATTATAAAAGTACCAGTGAAAAGATATATCGGCTCACAGGTCCTCGGGTCGTTGTCCGGGCGTTTAAAAAGAGAAGAAAATGGGGAGTCTTGGAGCAGAGGTTGAAGGAGACAATAGCTGCCATCCTGTTTGCAGCATTGCTCCTTTTGTTAGCATAGGCTGGAAAGGCATTTATTCTGGCAGCAGGGAAAAGATAAAGGTGGAAGCGAGAGGGTTATTCTGTTATTGTGCGATAAGATAACTGTGGTGCACCGTAAAAATAGGCGGACAGTGTGTCAAAGAAAACAATGAGCGGCTTAGAAAAGATTGGTTATTTAATTATGCCCTTCCCCCATGCCCTCAAATCATTAAACAAAAGGATATGATAACAATGAATAATAAGTTTATAAACAAAATTGACGCCACTGGTACAAATATCAAGGATTTATTGAAAGACCAAAAATTTTTCATTGATTATTTCCAAAGAGAATACAGGTGGAAGGGAAGACATATCAAGTTACTTGTGGAAGATTTGACAACTACATTTTTAAAATCATACAAACCTACTGATAAGCGAACGGCGGTAGCAAATTATCAAACTTACTTTTTAGGCCCCGTAGTATTCAGCGTTAATCAAGATGATGGAAAAAAATCAATAATTGATGGTCAGCAACGGATAACATCCATTTCTCTGCTATTAATCCACTTGAACCATTTGCAATCTAAAAATAACCACCAAGTTTCTATCAGTGAATTAATCTTCTCTGAAAAGTACGGAGAAAAATCATTTAATATGACAGACGAACTGAGAGAACCTTGTTTAAAGGCTTTGTTTGAAGATGGCGTATATGATATTCACGATAATGATGACGAGACAGTTATCAATATGGTTGATAGATATGATGATATTGTTCAATCTTTTCCAGAAGAATTAAATAAAGAAGCATTGCCATATTTTATTGATTGGTTTGTTGAAAATGTTGTAATCGTTGAAATCACCGCTTATTCAGATGAAAATGCCTACACTATTTTCGAAACAATGAATGACCGAGGTTTAAATCTCACGCCTTCAGAAATGCTCAAAGGGTTTATTTTATCAAGAATTACCAATTCTGCTCAACGAACAAAAATCAATGACGTATGGAAAACTCAGATTCAGAAACTACATGAATATGACGAAAATGCTGACCAAACATTTTTTCAGGCTTGGTTTAGAAGTAAATATGCGGTTAGTATAAGGCCAGGGAAAGTAGGTTCTGAAAACCAAGATTTCGAGCTAATAGGCTCTCGTTTTCATAATTGGTTTAAGGAAAACCATAAGAAAATATTCAAGCTAAAAACCTCTGATGATTTTTATAATTTCTTTATTAGCAAATTTCCATTCTTCGTTAAATGGTATACCAATATTTGGGATGCTAAAATAGAGTATGAGCATCAAATTCCCCATCTTCACTATATATATTATTGGGGCATAGCTGAGTCACTAGAAGACCCATTATTGCTTTCATCTATCAACTTTGAAGATGATGATGACATAATTAGAAAAAAGCTTGATTTTACAGCTCGATTTATAGAAACATTTACTGTTCGTAGGTCAATTAACTATCGGAAATTTGGGCAAACATCTATTAAATATACGATGTTTAACGTCATTAAGCAGATCAGAGATAATAATTTTGTCAAATTGGGTAAAAATCTAACTCAAGAAATAAATAAAATTGAGCAGAAATGGGCTGGCGTTTGGGATTTCGGTTTACACGGACAAAATAGAAAATTTGTAAAACACTTACTTTCGAGAATTTCTGGTTATATAGATGAACTAGTCGGCAAAAAGAATAATAATTACGTTAGTTATCAACACCCAAAAGGGAAACAGTTTGAAATTGAACATATTTGGGGTGATAAATTTGAAGAACATAGAGATGAATTTGATCAAGAAGGTGAATTTCAAAATTGGAGGAATTCCGTTGGAGCACTAATATTATTACCTAACGGAACCAATCAATCTTTTAATAGTGATAAATATGAAGATAAACTTGATCATTATCTTAAAGAAAATACATATGCTCAAACCTTACACCCTTCATATTATGAAAAAAATCCAAATTTCCTGAAATCACAGTCGATAAGTGAATTAAACTTCAAAGCTCATCCTAACTTTAAAAAAATTGACATTGGAGAACGTCGGAAATTGGTAGAACGTATTTGTGAGCAACTATGGTCAACCAATTACTTTAACACTGATGAGTAGAACCGATGTCAAGGGAAGATGCCAAGTCCCGCGCTGAAAGTGGTGATGTGGCTTCTGGATGAGTAGTTTTTTCTAACTTCATGGATGTCCCAAAAAGCCCACTGTTGCACTGGTGAGGAATAACATTGCGAAAAAAGCCAAAAAGCAGGATTTATTGTACTATACCGAATAGGGATCATTGTTAATTGCAGGAAATGATAATCTTTGAAGTGGATATCTGTTAATGTGTATACTAACTCAAGAGTCCAAAGTTCTCCAGTATAGCCTCTTAAATGTTTGATATCATTAGATATATTTATTTACATCGGATTTTATCTTTTCTGATAATATCAAGTGGTTACGATAACTTTGGACTGCCAAGATACTAAATGTTATACATAAAAAATATTGACGGGCTATTTCACCATCATATACGGCGGGAGGTTTTAATTAAATGAAGTGTTATTCAAAACCTATTAGTGAACTTAGAGATCTGTATAAGAATAAGCAAATAGAACTTGATCCACCATATCAAAGAAGACCAGCATGGCAACCAAAGCAAAGAAGGTTATTACTTTCCTCTTTGTTCAATGGGATACCTATACCTTCATTAATATTCCACAAACATTATAGGAGTAAACAAAAGAAGTATGTTTATGATGTTCTTGATGGGAAGCAGCGTTTGGAGACAATATTTCACTTTATAGAATTGATTAACCTTAAAAATGAAGATGAGTTATATGTTGAATTTATAAATCCAAATAATAATAAAAAAGATCGTTTGTATTATGGTGAGTTGTGCTCAAAGAAAGTAAATAAGGAGTATGAAAATATTTTTGATAAATTTTGGCTGTATGAAATTCCTATCATTGAGTATGAAGGAGACTTGTCAGATATCTTTGATCGTAATGTTGCCACAAAAGAAGTTTTTGTTAGAATCAATTCAACTGGTTCGCCTCTTAAAAGGCATGAGATAAGGCATGCCCATAATGCTGGCTATTTATTTGACCTTGGAGACAAACTAGAAAAACAATATATGCCATTATTTTATGAAAAGTGGAAAATAATCTCTAAGACCGATATTGATAGATATTTGTTTCATGAATTTATTTTGGAGTTATGTACAGTATGTTACGAGAGTAATTATTCAGATAGAAGAAAAGAGCTGGATAAATTATTGTCTCAACATAAATGGAATAAAAACGAGATAAATAAGGTACAGAAAAAATTCAATAAAATTGTCACATGGATTAAAGATATATTTCCAGATAACACCCTCAGACCAACTAGATTTAAAAACAAGTCGGATTTTTATTCTTTATTTGCCGTGTTATTAAAATTAGCAGATAATGGATATGTAACAATAGATAAGAAGAGTAACAGGGTAGCTGGCAAATTTCTTTTATATTTTTCCAAACAGCTTTATAAGATAGACAATAAAGTTGACATTACAAAAGTTCATAAACTGAAACTTTCTGAGCCCGAAAAAAGGTTGTTTCCTTACATCTCGGCAACTAGACACGCCACCGACAGCAGAAAAAATAGAGAGATTAGAGACTCCTATTTGATGTCAATGTTAAAGGGTGGTTTCTTTCTTAAGTCAAAAGATTCTAAGAGAAGCTTTGATAAAAGCGTAAAAGACATTTTGTGGATTGAACTTATTGAGAAGTCGACTAAACCCAAGTGCCCCAATCCAACAAAAAATAATAAGTGTTATGGATATCTAAAGTATAGCGATGCCCAAGTTGACCATAAATATCCTTGGAGCAAGGGGGGGTCTAGTAAAGATCTTAAGAATGCTCAATTATTGTGTCCGAACTGTAACCGCAGCAAAGGTAATAGGTGAGAAATAGACTCAACCACCACCCCTAAAAAGCCATTATAACGAAATCCAGGTGATAAGATCCATAAGCCTCTGTTATTCAAATAACTATTCAATATTTTCTATTTAATACTATTGCCATTATATTTCGAATCCAAGCAAGTCATACACCACTGGGAAAACCAGTGGCTTGAAATGTGAACCGCCCAAAGCGGATTAAAATGTGCGCCACCTGAAGGTGGCAAGGAAGCCACTCATCAAAAGATTGATTTGGTCGATCCTAGGATCTTCTTCTTCCTGTTCTTTGATTAACTTTCGTATTGCCTCCTCATCTCGACCAATTGTAGATACGTGATACCCACGTGCCCAAAAATACTGGCCCACAAAATTCCTCTTACGCCCAACAAAACTTCTTGCTATTTGAATAGAACTTTTGCCATTTATGAAGCCAATAACTTGTGTCAATGCATATTTCGGAGGAATTGACATCGTCATATGACATGGTTAGAAGTGAGACGTCCCCCCATTACTTCGCACTCTTTTTGTCTCGCCAATTCTTTGAAAACCTCGCCTAAATATTTCCTAAGCTTTTTCTAAAGTTTCTTTTTTCTATATTTCGGTATCCAGTTTATATGGTTCCTCGCTATTTCAAGTGGGTAAGCCGAAATTCAGTTTTCCTGCTATAAGATAGATTATAGTAACAATATTTCGAGTAGTTCGGTAGCCACGAGCTCGAGTGATCAGCGACAATTAGAATTCCCCATCAGCGACAATTAGAATTCCCCGTTTAACAAGAACCCATATTTTTCTAAAGCTGTTATTGAGGTAAGCTATACCCATCTTGAAAGAGGGGGGTGAAGTAGT
>Ga0222626_1001350_pt1 | contig 10985 bp, 15 predicted proteins | sample AntAcemetageno91_FD_179862 | JGI IMG/M metagenome (GOLD analysis project Ga0222626, IMG submission 179862) | Saline water microbial communities from Ace Lake, Antarctica - #91 | ecosystem: Environmental > Aquatic > Non-marine Saline and Alkaline > Saline | place: Antarctica: Ace Lake | collected...
ACCCACCGAGAGTTCGAATCCCTCCGCTTCCGCCATTATTTTATAGGAGAAGTTATGAAAAAGAAGAACGGTTTCTCATTACTAGAGATATTAGTTGTGTTGTCTATATTTGGTATAATGGCAGCGTTTGTGAGTGATGTACGCCGTCAAAGAAATAGCTATCATTCATTAAATCAGTTAGTCACAGAAGAATATATTCAAGAAGGTTTAGCTAAAGTTAAAAATTCAATTGAAGATTTTACAGATGCGGTTAATATTAAGGCGGAAGAACTTAAAAAAAAGCAAAGACAGTAGGTATTTGTGGAAAAAATAGCACACGCAGCCATTAAGAGGAGCGATGGAGTAATCGTCTTAGCAAAACAACATGCAGACTGCATCAGAAAATCTCCTTTAGGCACTTGTAAACTAGGTAGTGAGCAAGGTTTTATCACAAACAAGGGAAGATTTGTAGACCGTAAAGAAGGAAGCAAGATAGCTTTCGAGTCGGGTCAGATAGAAAATCAACCTTCAACATTATTATCAGAACACCTTTGGAACAAGGTATATGGGGCTAGGCATAATTATGATGAAGAGAAAGGTTACTATTCAAAGGAGAGCTAGACATGTATAAAGATTGGTGCGGTGTGACTGAAATCCAAAAAGACGGGAGAAGAGACCACTTAAGCATTTCGGTAGATGTTCTTGATGAAGCTGTAGCAGTGCTGCTACATATCCCAGATATGGAGGATCACGAGCATTCCCACATAGAGCTTAACAAAGAAAAAGCTACTATCCTAAGAGACTGGTTAAATGAGTTTATAGATGATAAAGATGTTAAAGGAAAAATAAAAACAGACCTAGCTAGAGGAAATAAGATTAAAGCAATGTGTCCTGAATGTGGAAGAGAAGCGCACTTCGGCATATCACTCATGTCTGGAAAAATACTTTGCCCTTATTGTTATATAGGTTTACCGAAGGAGAGTTAAAATGATTGTGAAAATAGGAACTGACAAAAAATATTACTGCGACGTTTGTGGAGAAGAAACAGACGATATCTCTGAGTTTGAAATAACTTTTGATTATGGAAGTGAAGACTCCTGTTATGGGTGTCATGATGGAGAGCATGAACTTATGCAAGACTTGAGCAAGGACGATGATGGTTATGACGACCTTGCATCTAAAGTAAGAGAATACCTATCCCAAAATATATTAGTACAATGTCGTGATTGTCGAGATAATGGATGTGACCACTACATATCCCTCTTCGAAGATGCTTTTAGGACGCAAAGAGTATCTATGGTCAAGAAGTTAGCGGCAAATAAGCTACTTCCGGAGTTCCTTGATGACAAGACAGTTAAAAAAGAAAGAATTGCCCACTGGGAAAAGAGAAAACAAGAAGTCATTGAAGATATGAAAAAAGGTCTCTCTGACTTTGGCTACGAAAACAAATCTCAAGAGTTAGTAGGAATTTTAAGAAAAATTGTAGAATATAAAGGATATTAGTATGACCATCTTAATACCAGAGGATAACTATGATAAATACTGCTACAATATTCCCTGTGGGATTACTGGCAAATGGATAAAAAAGCAGTATGAAGATAAAAAAATAATACCTGTAAAAGACTTAATAGATGGAGAGATATATGTTGGAGATTGCAGAAACTCCTCGGTTGCTATTTGGGTCGATGAGATAGACCAATTTATTTATCGTAGGTCTAAGTGTGGGAGCAAATTCTTAGAAAGAATAGACCATGTTGAAATTGAAACAAGCTACGATATATTTGCCCCCCACTATGTTGCAGACAAGAGATATAAAAAACTGACTGACGACCTAAAAGAAGGTCTAGTTGATGAACCTAATTTTATAAAAGAGTTCAAGAAGCGTACTGCCAAATGGGGTAAAGACACTAAAAGGATAAAAATACCGTGTTAAACTTACCTAATAGGGTTATAGCTATTACAGGAGGTATCGCCTCTGGAAAGACAACCTATTGTAAGAAGCTTGAGGAAGAAGGTAAGGGAGTTATTTACAGCGATAAGCTTACTCGTAAGGTTTATGAAAAAAGAAGCGTGAAGAGCTACCTTGAAGATATACAATGTTCAACTATTGGAGTTGAACATATTCTCATAGAACCACAACCCCATTTTCAGGTTCTCGGAGAACAAGAACTTGTATTTGATTTTAAAAGATTAAGAGAGGTAGCTTTCAAACACCCCTCTTTCCTAAAGAATATACTTGAACCTCTTATATGGGATCATTTCTTAGGTGAGTTTTATCTGGAGTATACAAGGTTAGGGCTAAATATTCCAAGAGTCACTCAGAACTCAGTAGTAAAAGTTTTAGAAGGTGAACTTTTTTGGAAAGATGTCTATGTAGAAGTTCCACAAGGAAGATTCATGGCGATGATGCGAAAGAAGTTTGACCAAGTAATTGAGCTAGATGCCCCCGAAGAGGAGAGGGTACAAAGAATTATCAAGAGAGATAGGTGTTCCGAAGAAGTAGCTCGTTTGATGATAGAAAGGCAAAAAGAATATGGAAAATAAAAAAGAAAAGCTGTTCAGCATCACACTAAAAGATTGCGACGTACAAGCCTACAAAGGGTCCGGAGCGGGTGGACAGAAAAGAAATAAAACTTCCAGTGCTATAAGATTGGTACATAAGGATAGTGGTGCGGTCGGTCAATGTGAAAACTATAGAGAGCAATCTAAGAATAAAGCAGAAGCTTTTAAAAGAATGTCACAAACTAAAGAATTTAAAACTTGGGTTAGAATTACCTCCGCAAAAGTTACGGGAAAGCTTGCTAAAATTGAGGAACAATTAGAACACGACCTAAAGTTTAAAACTAAAGTAGAAGTTAAAGATGCTAAAGGTAGGTGGGTAAATGAAAACTAAGATTATAGTCTTAAGAGGTGTTCCAGGTTCTGGGAAATCTACCCTAGCACTTCAATTAGAAAAAAACTTAGGATTCACCAGAATATCCTCAGATGAGCTAGGACTTAAGGCATGGAAAGCTCCTCTTCGTCAAGCAATAGAAAGAGGAGACCCCAACATAGTAATAGACAGATGCCACTCCACACACAAACAAAGAATGCACCTAGTCCGAACAATTTCCCCCTATAAAAATCAAATAGAAACAACAATAGTCACCTTACCCGAATTACCTTTTGATGAGTTAAGAAAGAGAATTGCCAACGATGTAGGTCATACTTACGGTGTGGATAAAAGAACAATAGCTCTCAGGGTACACAGTAAGGATAGACAAAACGATTTTATCAGTATGGCAAGAGAGGGTTGGGATAACTTTATAAAACTAGAAGACAACAATCTAAAAGAACTGGTTTCCAAAATAGAAGGGGAATAACTGTGTTTCACAATCTTGACCAAAGCTGCTACATCACGCTACCTCAAAAGGTATATGATTCCCTAGATAAGAAAACAAAAGATAACTTGAAGAAAGCAATAGAGGCTCACAGAACTCAGGGATTTGCCCCTTTCGTAGAGGATGCTTATTCCCAACAGTGCGGTCAAGTTATACTCCGAGACACGCAACTACTGCTACTATCTGATAAGGACTACGAACCTCTTAACACTATCTCAAAACTAATAGTTGGCGGAGTACATCAGCGTAAAAGAGCTGAGGCTATGGAGGGAGATATTGGAAAATATAAAAAGTTAAAGGAGTCCGTGTCTAATATTAGGGAACACTTCTTTAAGGACGAGGAATAGTTATGGGATTCCATTGCCTTAGTGCTAAAGTAAAACTAGAGTTAGAGGTAGAATGTATTTATTGCAAGCATAAGTTTAAAGTGGAATATGAGGCTACAAATAAATACGCTATGGAGAAAGACGGAGCTAAGTTCTTCCAAGACGGAGCTTACCATATGTGCCCCAACCCAGAATGTTGGACAATGAGTACAGGTATGGAAACCTTTTTTAGAGAAGAAGAGAGTGACTGGGTTACAAACGGTAAGGGATTTCAGGACTATCATTGTGCAGAAGACCACTGGGGACCGGGACCGGGCGGAGATTATTATCATCTTCTCGATGAGAAGGGAAAAGAATTTGTGAGGTTAAAGAGATGAGCAAGTATCATGGTTACGGAAGATTTTTAGTACACAGAACTGATGATGAGTTCCAGAAGTATGAACTTCTCCACTCAGAAATTACGCAATTTGGACATACTGTTCCCTACCGAGTTAAAAAAGCTAACTTGAGAATGAAAGAAAAAATTGACCTGATAAAGATGGGTCTAGAAATTGCTAATGAAGGTAAACGGATAGAACCTAATGAATGGTTAGACGAGCATGTCGCTAACTCCATGCCTTACGAGCTTGAGAATATGATAGATGGGTACGACTTTGAGGTAGACCTCGACGGTTATGCTGAGATATGTGGTTTCTTGAGGGTAGAAGACACATCCAGTGATGGACCTGATGGATATGAATATGACAGCGAGCTTCACCTGGAAAAACCTGAATTCACTAAATTCACACTAGAAGACTTAAAAGAAAGTTCCTATAGTGCTAGGGATATCGCTTATTGGATAGTAGGAGATAACGAAGAAGAAATAGAAAAGCTCTATACTAAACTTGTCGGGGAAGGTTATGGGAAAACAGAAGACCATCTTATACTAGACCAAGAAGAAGAAGATTTTAAATACAAAGAAATGATGGAAACTCCTTGAGCGGGGGCGGCGGAGGATACCCTGCAGGTAGAATATCTAAGCAAGATTTAAAAGATAGAATTAAGTGCTTGGAAAAGGAAGCTAATGAGAGGGACGAGAAGGCGGTATTAACCTTCACTAAGAAAGAATTACAAGAATTTATAAAAAAAGAAATATCCTTAAATCTTATAGTGGAAGTAAATGAGGGTGACTCCTACCAGTACGGTGGGGGGTATAAGGGTTATAAAGAAATAAAAGTCAGTTATGATGGAGAAGAGGTGTACACCTCTAGCTCTTGGGAATAATGAGAGGAAAATATGAAAAATAAATTAACATTTTTACTAGACTTGGATGGTGTGTGTGTGGACTTCCTTACACCTGCTTTAACATTGATAGGCAGACCAGAACTAGTAGGGTCTTGGAAGGGTAATAATGCCAATATGAGTACTCTCACAGGTATGTCTTACGACGCCATCTGGAAAATAATAGACGGTCTAGAAGACAACTTTTGGCGAAACCTAAAAGAATACCCCTGGTTTTGGGAGATGTATGAGTATCTTAAAAGCAAAGGAGAAGTAGTTTTCTGCACAAGCCCTAGCTGGGATGAGAACTGCCCTAAAGGTAAACTATTGTGGTTACATGACCGCTTTGGGAGAAGCTTCAGGAATTACGCATTCACAAACCTAAAGCACTTACTGGCTACTAGAAATAGTATCCTTATTGACGACACTGAGGAACAATGTGACAATTTCATTAAGGCGGGTTTAGACAACTACGGTGAGAAGGGAAAAACAATTCTTTTCCCCCAACCTTGGAACTGCCACAGTCACCACACAAAGAATAGGTTAAATTTTCTTAAGGAAATAATTGATGTCGCATCAAAATAACTTATCAGTCTCCGAAGAGAATAGCTTGGGTATAGTGTGGTTAGATGTAACCGGATTTTCTAAAGCTATCTTTGGGGAGGTTGTTAGTGCTGGGATATGGGGAGACTACCTCAAAGTTAGTGACCAGGAGTATCAAACGTCAAGGGTCGAAATCCAAAAGCTATACGATGTATTCAGAAAAGGTTATTTAGAAGCAAAAAATGCAGGATCGCTGACATATAGAACCAAAATGCTATACAGTATTCTCCAAACCAAGCACAATCTTAATAAAGTTAGAAAAAAGCGAACAAATGCAGCGGTCTACATGGAGTATCTGGCGAAAGGTGATATACCTTTTTTCGATTGATACAAAAGTATCCTCAACAGAATCACAGTATATATCAACTTATAATTTAGCCCAAATAAAATATTCTCGTAACTTCGTGAAAATCGAAAATCACCAAAATTATTCCTTAATATTTCTGTTTGTATACAATTTAAGCGGGAAAAATGTCCTGCTTAAAATAAATTAGCAAAAAGATCAAGGAAAAGTATAATGACTATAGACAGACTAACAGCTAGTTCGTATAATGACACAGCCTAATTAGGTTTCTGTTCATACAAAAAATTTAACAGGTTAACCCAATGGAAGGCAAATTACTTCCAATACAAAAAATTGCGCTAAAATATGAATTATACCCAATATCAAATAGTATTCCAAGAAGTCCCAGACGAAATATCTATCTCTTTCGCTATCACAGGGTGTCCCTTAAGGTGTGTAGGTTGCCACTCCCCAGAACTTAGAGACCCTAATTTAGGGAATAGGCTGACTCCTGAAGTATTCCGAGGAATACTCAGTAAGTATAAGGGAATGGCTTCTTGTGTTCTATTTTATGGTGGGGAATGGGAAGAAAAATCTCTCGTATATTTATTAGAGATAGCACAAGGAATGGGCTACAATACTTGTTTGTATACCGGAGAAGAAGACGTACCAAACACTTTGAAAAAAAGATTAACCTATCTAAAGACAGGTCCCTATAAAAAACAATGCGGGAGTCTATCGTCCGAAAATACTAATCAAAAATTAATTAAAGTAAGTAATAATATGGATTTAACTTATAGATTTAGAAGGAGCTAAGAAATGTTAAAGTTAGACGAAAAACAGTTAAAAATCAAAAAAGATTTTATCAAAGATTATATCAAGTCAACAAATGCGGCGGAAGGGTCTAAGTATGATGCTAATGCTAATGTGTCTACCAAAACAATAGCTACCCTTGAGGCAGAGTTAAATAAAGATATAAATATTCAAATTAATAGAGCAGTTCTTGTCGACAAGATAAAAGAAATGTTTGGGGACGATTTAGGAGAAGAGTATCAGAGACAGTTGGGCAACCATGAGATTTATACCCATGATGAAACATCCCTCAAGCCCTACACCTATGGTAAAGATGAATCCATAGTGTGCATTTATAAAGGAGACCAATATATCACATCTTTTGAAGATATGTATAATCTTGTGTTAGAACCAGAAACACTAGAGGATGATATAAAAAAAGTTTATTGCAAATATCCAGAAGATTTAGCTATATTAGATAAAGACGGAGAAACAAGAGTAACAAGACTAGTCAAAAAAAAGCGTCATAGAGACTTAGTTAGGGTAAAAACTTCTTTTGGGGAAGATATAATTGTGACAGACAACCACCCTATGATTTGTTCGGATAATCCTGGTGATACAATACAAGCGAAAGATTCTAAAGATTCAAAGCAATATAGAAAAGGTCAAGTATTGAACTTTTCAAATAAACAAAAGTTGCATCCTTTAGAAATTACAAATAACTTAGAAGAATATGATTCTTATTATATTTATCAAGAAGAATCAGGACAAAGATTAGATATATTAAAAAAAACTATAAACTTAACTGAGGAATTCGGTTATGCAATAGGGTTTTTTATAGCAGAAGGATGTTACCTTCCATCAGGAATCAGCATCTGCCAAAAAGATCCAAAGATATTAAAAAAAATAGCTTCTTATGTATATGATTCTATGGGATGTTCTGGAAGAGTATATCTAGAAAAACTTTCACCTTCCCACGAAAACCAAGGAAGAAGCCCTAAGCATAGACTAGACATTAATAGTAGATTCTTAAAAAAACTATTTAAAGAATTTTTTGGGATAAAATCATTAGCTCCCAACAAAAATATACCGTCTAATATTCTTGAAACAAATATTAATTTTGCTAAAGGTATACTTGCAGGAATTATAGATGGTGACGGGCATGTAAGTGATGGAGGATGTATAAATATTAGAGTAAGTTCTCGCCAGTTGATTACTCAACTTACAATTATTCTACAAGGATTGGGTTTTAATGTTTACAACTCTTACCAAGATATAACTTATAAAGAAACTGACTTAATACAATCTTCTTATCCCATTTTTGGAGTTAATTTTTCAAAGACAGAGACAACAACACATCTAGCTATGTGTAATAAAATGAGTTGTCTTTCTTCTGTAAAAAAGTATATTAAATACAGTAAGGACAAATGGGTAAATGTGAGTAGCGTAACCCGTGTAACTAATGAACACTATCTACCAGACTTTATCTATGACATTACTACCGAATCGAGCACTTTCATCTCCAATAACTTGTGGGTACACAATTGTGCAAGTATAAGTATGTATCCATTTCTAATAGAAGGTATGGTATCTTTAGGCGGAGAGAGTAAGGGACCTAAGCATATTGAGTCCTTTTGTGGCTCTTTTATTAACCTTATATTCGCAGTAAGCTCTCAATTCGCAGGAGCAATCGCTACCGTAGAATTTCTAATGTATTTCGATTACTTTGCTCGGAAAGATTACGGAGATGACTATCTAACAACAGACACTAATAAAATTACGTCTCACCTACAACACGTAGTTTACAGTATTAACCAACCCGCAGCAGCAAGAGGTTATCAGTCAGTCTTTTGGAACATCTCTCTCTTCGACAAAGAGTACTTTGAAAGTATGTTTGGCGATTTTGTATTCCCAGATTCTTATCAAAAACCCATATGGGATTCAGTTAACAAGCTACAGAAGTTCTTCATGAATTGGTTTAACTCTGAAAGAGAAGAAGCACTACTAACCTTCCCAGTAGTTACTGCTGCAATGTTGGTAGACGAGGAGGGTCCTTTAGATGAAGACTTTTCTGATTTTTGTGCAAAAGAGTTATCTGAAGGAAATGCTTTCTTTGTTTATCAGTCGGATAGTCCTGATAGTTTAGCAAGCTGCTGCTTCGATGGGGAACAAAGGATTTTAACTCGTTCTTCTAGGGGAGTAAATCTTATGTCATTTGAAGATTTCCACAATTCAAAATGGCTTGACATAAAAAGAAACTTAAAAATATTCCACAATGGTTCCTGGGTTCAAGGCAAGAGTATTTGCCTTGACGGCAGTGATAAAAAAATGTTTAGAATAAAAACATCAAATAAAAAAGAACTTATTGTATCAGAAGACCACTTAAATCCTACTTTAAGAGGAGATATAGCTACGGATAGACTAACTAAAGAAGACTATCTCCTTTTTAACAATATAGCACTAAATAGCTTTCCAGAGAAAGATGAAAACCTCACTTATGAGCAAGGATTTTTGATAGGAGCCTTTTTAGGTGATGGAAGTTACGGGGGTAGAATAACTCTTTCAGATGGAACAGTTAAGATATACGAAACAAGTTATTCTCTAAATGAGCATTGTTACGAAGATATTAAGATAAATTTAGATTTAGCTGCAAAACAATGTGGGTCTAAAAATGAATCAAGACTAGGTAAAATCACCAACAATGTTTACCCCACAAGAATAAGCAGCCAAGAAATAGTCAACTTCCTTAAAAGGTGGACATTTGGGGAAAGACATAATACCAAGAGATTAAATATGGAATGCTTATCTCAAAGCATATCATTCCGAAAAGGTATTCTCGACGGGATGTATGCTACTGACGGAGGTAATTCCAACAGAATATACACCGTCTCAGACGAATTAAAAGAAAGTTTAGAAGTATTAATCACTAGCCTGGGATATAACTCCATATGTGATACGATTGACAGGACCGACGAAAAAGTAGTCATTCGAGGAGAAGAATACAACAGAAACTTCCCACTACATACAATAAGGTGGTATGATGGGAAAAACAAGCGAAGCATGAAAGATACTTATAAGGTAAGAAACAACTCTATTTATTTTAAAATTTTTTCTATAGAGGAAATTGAGAAAAGTGATAAGATATACTGCTTTGAAATGAAAAATAAGGAAGAACCTTATTTCACGCTTCCTAATGGAGTTATAACACACAACTGTCGTCTTCGGAATGAAGTTATAGACAATACCTTTAGCTACTCTTTAGGAGCAGGGGGTGTCTCCACTGGGTCAGTAAATGTTATAACAATAAACATGAACAGACTCATCCAAGATAAAAAAGACTTGAAATTAGAAATTCAAAAAATTCAAAAATATCAGATAGCTTATAAAGCTATTATCCAAGAATACGTAGACGCAGGAATACTCCCCGTTTACACTGCAGGATTTATTACTCTCGACAAGCAATTCCTAACAATAGGGATTAATGGTATGCTTGAGGGTGCTGAGTCCCAAGGTCTGGTAGCGGGAAATAATAAAGAATATAAAGATTTTGTAGGAAAGAAGCTTAAGATTATCTTTGACACTAACAAAGAAGCTAAAGCAGAATATGGACACATGTTTAACACAGAGTTTGTACCAGCAGAAAACTTAGGTGTAAAGAATGCTAAATGGGATAAAAAGGACGGGTACTTTTCACCTAGAGAATGCTTTAACTCCTATTTTTACATAGTAGAGGACATAGAAACTAACACACTAGACAAGTTTATTTTGCATGGCAAAGAAATCAATCAATATCTAGACGGAGGTTCTGCCCTGCATCTAAACTTGGAAGAATACCCGAGCAAGGAAAACTTTAAGAACATTTTCAAAATTTCTGCTAAAACAGGTTGTAACTATTTTTGCACAAATGTCAAGGTAACAATTTGTAATGACTGCGGGTACATAGATAAACAATCTTTAGTTAAGTGCTCTAAATGCTCATCCTCCAATATTGACCACGCTACACGAGTTATAGGTTATCTAAAAAGAGTCAAGTCCTTCAGCTCTAAAAGACAAGAAGAAGAAAAACTAAGATTCTATCACGTAAGTAATAAAGATAATTCAACTAAAATAAACACTTGATATTCTTGAGGGCAGCTAATTTTTTTTGCTGCCCTCATCTTTTGATTGACTTCCAAAAACACCTTCCTTAGAATAAGGTTAAATATTTATATAGGTTGGAAGCATCATGTCAGAAATTAAGATTGTAGCTCATAATAAAAAAGCTAGACACAACTACTCATTTATAGAAACTTATGATGCGGGTCTTGTCTTAACGGGTACTGAGATTAAAGGTATCCGAGAGAACAAAATAAGTATCAAAGA
>Ga0222626_1001352_pt1 | contig 10978 bp, 8 predicted proteins | sample AntAcemetageno91_FD_179862 | JGI IMG/M metagenome (GOLD analysis project Ga0222626, IMG submission 179862) | Saline water microbial communities from Ace Lake, Antarctica - #91 | ecosystem: Environmental > Aquatic > Non-marine Saline and Alkaline > Saline | place: Antarctica: Ace Lake | collected...
CCACTTGCCACTCATAGGAAGTAATGGTTCCAAATCGCGTATAAGATTGTTCTGCTGAAAGGGCAACTTCAAATGGTGGCACTCCCGTAAAGCCTTTATCTGAAATAATTTTCCCCTGAATATTCTCTGCTGACTGTTCCACTCTAATGAGTTTCGTTGTCGTTGCTATATCATTATTCGTTCCCGTTACTCGAAGTGTAACTTTCACGTCTTTCACAGTGGAATAGGTGTTTTCAATAGTTATTTTATCTCCTCCCAAAAGTTCAAATACTCCATCCCCATCCAAATCCCATTCATAGAGCACCACTTCTCCATCTGGATCATTAGAATTTTCCGCATTAAATTGCACCGTCAGTGGGACTGGACCTACCTCCTTGTCTACAGAAAAAAGTGCTTGCACGGCTTCGTTCACAATAACCACCTGTTTTTCTGCTGTATATGTTTTTTCTACTTGCGCTGATGGGGAGTAATAATCAACCGAAACGAGCACCATATATTTTCCATTATTCTTTCCTTTTTTTGTAAATCGATGCGCTACTTTTGGTCCTGTTGCATCAAATGTTCCATCACTCTCGAAATCCCAATTAATTTGTCTCACAAGATCAACATCTATTTGTTTAAAGAGTTCTGTTCCAACATCGAACTCCACCAACACTGGTGCATTAAGTCCTATAACTTTCTCTGGAATTGTTACAATAATCGATTTATCAAGATTTCTATGCTCTGCTTTCGCATTGGTAATAAGCCAAAACGCTCCCACCCAAAGGATACAAACGACAACAAATATTCCGAAGAAAAATGCCGATTTTTTCCCATATTCTCCGCGGTTCGCCGCTTCTTTTCCGAGCATTAACCACTGGAAAAATTTAACAAGTGTTCCAATCAAAAAGAATATTGCCAAAAATCCAAATATATAATTCGTCAGATCTAACAAGGTTTTCTGAAGATCTGTTTCCTGGATATTAAGCGCTTCAAATAACGGATTTGAAACGTCTCCCCCCAAAAGTCCCCAGAGAAGTAATACATAAAAGATCGCCAGCAATATTCCTCCAAACGTTATGAACCATCGAAAGAGTGCCCATGCTCCCACTTTTCGTCCAGAAGCCATTTCTTCAATATCCTCTCCTTTTTCTGTTGGTACAACTTCCTCTGGTAATTCTTCTTCATGAATATTTTCTTCTGCTGCCGGAGCTTCTGTCACTGGTGCTGGCGCTTCTGTTGGTTCAACTGCCCCATAAACAACGGGAACTCCTGCTACAGGAACCCCTGGTACAACCGGAGCCGCTTCTGCAGGCCCTGCTGATTCAACCTGTGGAAGAGATGTATTCGTTGTTGATGTTTCTCCTTCGTCGGAAGGGGGAACAGGAACCGGATTTTGATTTGTATTTTCGTCCATGGTTTTGGATTTTTCAAATCCCATCATGAAGGATGGAGATAAGTATTGTCAAAGTTTAAAGATTCGCATAAATAAGGATGACGTCAGACGGAATCGTCTCACTTCCATCGGAGACTTTCACTTGAACCATATAGGCAGCAACTTCCGTAAATGTATGTACATATGATGCAGCTGCTCCTGTAAAAACAGAGTTATTATTAATAATCCATTCGTAGGTCAATGAATCGTTATCAGGATCGCTTGCCACAACTGAGAATGTCACCTCTGTATTAACGACAACTGGTGACGCTGGATCAGAGGTGAGTTGTCCTGTTATTATTGGTGGTTGATTTGGAATTGTTGTTGTTACCTGAATCGTAACCGGACCAGATTGAACTTCATTGATTCCGTCTGAAATCGTCACTCGCACAGAATGATTTCCTACTGTTGTGAATGTTGGATGTACGTAGGTACCCACGTCCGTATTTGCTATTACGAATTGTCCATTGGGGGCCGTAATCTTCCAGCTGTATGACAATGTATCATTTTCTGGGTCAATTGCTGTAATAGAAAATGTTGAGCTTTCCCCAACAAGAATATTGGTTGGATTTGCCAGCAAACTACTCGTAATCACTGGCGGTTGATTTGAATTTGATCCTACCTGAATCGTAACCGGACCAGATTGAACTTCATTGATTCCGTCTGAAATCGTCACTCGCACAGAATAGTTTCCTGCTGTTGCGAATGTATGTGTGTAGGTGCCTACTGTCGTATTTTCTGTTACAAATTGTCCATTGGAGGCCGTAACCGTCCATTCGTATGCCAATGTGTCATTTTCAGGGTCCGTTGCTGTGATAGAAAATATCACATTTTCTCCTTCAATAATTCCTGTTCTACTCGCTTGCAAACTGCTCGTAATTACGGGCGGTTCATTCACTATTATTGTGTTTGTGAACGTATACGTAGTTGTTCCGATATTTAGAGTCGAACCATTCTCGTTATCCGTTGCTGTTACTCGAAAAGAAAATGTATGCGCACCACTATATTGTGAAAGATTGAAATAGGCTTCTCCTGTTCCAAGTATCTGAACATCTTTTACTTGTCCATTTTCAATCGCTTCAAATTTATAGTTTGTAATCGCCGTATTCGAGTCTTGATCTACTGCTTCTGCTGTTACGAGGAAACTTACTGGCCCCGGTAATAGTGGGTCAACCGTTGGATTGTAGGCAATCGAAGTTGTAAACAAAGGAGGAATATTTTCCACATCCACCGTAAATGAAGCACTATCTTGTATATTTTGATTATCTGGATCATAGACAAGAAGTGTCACTGGATGTGTCTCCGCTTCCGCAAAGTACTGATTAAGATCTGGATCACAGTCTGTCGAAACAGGAGCTCCGTCGACAGACCAGCTGTAATTCAAATTTGCAGGATTACCAGGATTACAGCCTTCCTCTCCCGTTGAATCAATCGAATTCGATCGAATTAAGATATCCGTGGCTCCGCTTCCATCACGCGTTGTTGTGATCGTTGAAGGAACATTGATCCACGTATCCATACTGGAATACTGAGCAATTGCTATTGGATCCCCCTCTGCTCGCACATAAACAGATTTTGTTATCTCAGCTGAATCCACTGGATCTGTTGTACTCACTGTTAGTTTTACATCATATATTTTCGCTTCATCAAACGTAGCCCGAACACTTGGAAACGAGAGATCGTCAATCGTCGTTCCTCCATCGAGATCCCATACATAGATAACCCCTTCTGGGCTTTGTGCCTGAAACGCAAACTCTTCATCGATTGTGAGAAACTGCGGCGCTGTAAAATCTGCCCACAGTGTCGAAACAGCCGGAATACTCGCTGTCTGTAAAGGAGTACTTTCCAGCACTTCCCCTTGATGCGAATAACGCACTTTAAGCGTTACTGTTTTATTTCCTGGTTCTGTATATTCATGCGTCACTGTTTGTGTGTTGAATATATGTTCACCCGTCCCATCTCCAAAATCCCATACATATTTCAATCCCGCAGGCGTTCCATAAATATTTTTACTTCCGGCCGCATCGAATACATATTCTGCTGGATGTCGTTCCCTCCCTGTGGTTTCTATTGGATCGACAATCACAGCCTCTGGTAATGCTTTTAAAACCGTAAATGTCTTGGTAATACTTCCTATAGCACCAATGTTATTTGTCGCAGTGAGTGTGACATTATACAGGTTTTTTCCGTCCGTTGGGACTGGAAACTTAGCCTTGGTTATATTTCCTGATGATCCAATTTCTTCACAACTTGGATCACAACTCCATGCATATTCAGTAACAGATCCCACTGCACTTTTAGAAGTTTGTCCATTGAGTGTTACTTCTTCTAGCGCAGGAAGTTCATATTTATCAGCCCTGAAATCAGCCATAACACCATCCACCACAATTACCGTCTTGGCTCCATAAAATTGCCCTTCTTCATCTTCCGCTAAAAAATATACTTCATAAGCTCCCCGTTCTCCATAAGAATGATTCAAGCTCATTAATTCTGACCGAGTCATTCCATCACCAAACATCCAATCTCCCAGTTTATGTGTAGAAAAATGAATTCCTGCCTGTGCTTCTTCTAGAGAAACCATATATCCTACTCCAAAAGGAACTCCTGGAGATACAGTCATATCTACTGGTGTTACTTCTTTTCCCTCTCCCTCAAGCTGTCGACAATAATCAGGAACAATTGTTCCCTCTCCAGAATAAGTAGCTCCACCGCCACCCCCTCTATCATCATCTCCACTTGGAGCACTTCGAATCAAGGTGTTCACAAGCGCAAAGGAAACGAGCACCACTAATATCCCTGTCGATGCATAAATCACGATTTTTTTCGCTTTCTCATGTTGCCCATCGTCCCCTCCTGCTGTGATATAGAGGATCCCTGCATAAATTATAAAAATCATGGCAATCAGCCCCAAGAAGGACAATGCAAAATTAAGGACTTTAATAATATAGGTTCGCGCCGAAGCATACTGTCCAATTTCATTAAACTCTTCTGGACACGGAAGAAGGAATTCTCCGTCCGGAACAACTCCAATACCCAGAACCATATCTTCAAATCCAGCTACAACATCGCCAAAATCTGCCATCCCAACTTGTGGAATAAATATATTGAGCGTAAGGAATGCTACGAGAACGAAAAGGATTTTTTTCATGCGAGAAAAGTTAGGCGCCAAAGCGCGCTTGCATAACGGTATTTACAATGGCATAGGACCCGAATATCAGAATGATTCCGAGAGCTACCCAAATAATAATTTTTTTTGCTTTCTCATTTTGAGCATCATCTCCTCCTGATGTAACATATAAGAATCCAGCCCATACGATTGCCACAACTGCAACGACGGCTACCACTGAGAGGAAAAATTTCATCCAAGCGATAATCAATTTATTTAAATCTTTTTCTTTCGACACTCCACGATCCAGGTTACATTTTACAATTTTGGCACCTTTTTTGATTCCTGGTCCATCAAACACAGGCTTATCACCATTTCCAAAATCAATAATGCTTCCCAAATCAATATCGACAATACATTCCATATCATCTCCAAAATCTTCTACATCATCCCACCAAGTGTTTCCAGCACCGGCAAACACCGAAGAACTACTTCCCAAAAACAGAAGCGCTGCGAGAAATGCAAAACATATTTTTTTCATATTGTTTTTGTTTTGCTCAGTATATCAGGAAGAGAACAAGTTATGCAAAAAGAAACATCCAACACTCTCATCTTTCTCTGCAACCCACAGCTTTAGCTGTGGGCATTCCCAAACTCCCGCACTGCTGCAAACCGGCCGACGGCTAAAGCCATCGGTTGCAGATACATCAACCATTTCCAATAATAAAGCAAAACTAAAAGATTTCTCTCAATTTATTTTCCCATGCTTTTTTCCAGTTCTCAAGCGGTGTTTCTTCTATCTTTTCTCCATTTACAGAAAGAGACAATACAAACTCATCAGTCGTTGTTCCAATCTCAACCGCTTGGTCTCCAAAAATCTCCTGTATTTTCTCAGGGTATTTGGTGGAAATAACCGCTCCGACATTTTCTGAAAAGAGAAACTGTGGTATTTGATCTGTCGTTTCAATATTGAGCTTCGCTCCTTTTCCGTTTCCGAGGCAGGCCTCGCTCACAGCCGTAATCATTCCTCCTTGAACAATTGGCCGAGCACAAGAGACCATTCCTTTTTCGGAAATATGTCGTAATTTCTCCGTCCACCCTTTCACAACACTGAAATCAATTTTTTCTACGCGAGAGTCTTCCTTTCCACAGATAGATAAGAAGGCTGAGCCTCCAAGTTTGTCTGAACGTTTTCCAATCATAAAGATTGTTTCTTCTGCGTTTTGAAAATTGATCGATGGAACCGTCTCCGGATCCTCTACTCGTGCGAATACGGAAATCAATGCGCTCGGTGGAATAGATTTTCCTCCTGACTCGTTATAGAACGATACGTTTCCCGAAACAATCGGCACATCAAGCGCCAAACAAACTTCTTTGAGTCCTTCCACGCCATCAACGAATTCCCCCATTTGGTCCGCTTTTTCTGGGTTTCCAAAGTTCAAACAATCGGTCACAGACAATGGCGTTCCTCCTACGCACGATACTTTTACAATCGCTTCTGTTACCGCATATTCGGTTGCTATTCGTGCTGATATTTTTGCAAGATTTGGATTTCCACCCGTCGCAATGGCGACCCCTGTTCGCGATCCTTTTTCTGAAAGTTCTGGGTAATCACGAAAAGGCGTTATCACCGAAGCCGCTACAGCTCCCCGCTCACACGCTGTGTTCCCTTGCACGTTCTTATCGTATTTTTCATACACCGGTGTTCGTGATGCACCATTCACTGAGCTCAATATCTTTCCGAGTATTTCAAAAATTTTCATCGGCGTCATTGTACTCAAAAATTTCAGTGCTTCAATGTTTCATTCTTCCAAACCAAAAAAGCGAAGGGAATCCTTGTTTTTACATTTCGATATTGTCTAAGGCTTCGACTTTCTTTCCATCTCGATACGTGTGCACAGAAGACACAAAAATAGCAAAAGCCCGAAAAAAAGCATTAGCAAAGCTTTCATGGGAGTTTTTGTGAGAAAGAAAAAGAAAGGGGCTATGCACAGAGCACGTCTCCTTTCCACTTCCACTAATTATAACGATGACGAAGTCTTTTTGTTACACAGATCCCCGTCTTTTCTCTTTCTGTCATCCCGGAATTCTCTTCGAGCCTGAGCATTCCTTCCTTTCCTCAGAGCCGATGGCCGGAGGAATATCCGGGATCTAGCCATGAGTTATTGATCACACTGCAACCCACGGCTTAAGCCGTGGGCTCCCCAGAAGCCGAAGGCTAAAGCCCTCGGTTGCCAGAAAAAATGATAAAAAAAACCCTGCTTTTCAGCAGGGCCCTTTAATTGTTTTGCAAGAAAGATTACTTAAGAATCTTTGTTACTACTCCGGCTCCAACAGTTCGTCCTCCTTCTCTTATTGCGAACCTGGTCCCTTCGTTCAAGGCAATAGCCGCTCCCAAGATAACTTTGAATTTAGCGTTATCACCAGGCATAACCATTTCAACTCCGTCTGGAAGAATAACTTCTCCTGTAACGTCTGTTGTTCGGATGAAGAATTGAGGTTTGTATCCTTTGAAGAATGGAGTGTGTCGTCCTCCTTCTTCTTTTTTCAAGATCAAAACTTCAGCTTCCATCTCAGTATGAGGAGTAATAGTTCCTGGTTTAGAAAGAACTTGTCCTCGTTCAATATCTTCTCGTTCAACTCCTCGAAGCAAAAGTCCAGCGTTGTCACCAGCTTCTCCTCGATCAAGTTGTTTGTGGAACATCTCAACTCCAGTAACGGTAGTTTTTGATGTGTCTCGGATTCCAACGATTTCAATTTCGTCTCCGATGTTGATCACTCCTTGTTCAATACGTCCAGTAGCAACTGTTCCTCGTCCTTTAATTGAGAAAACGTCTTCTACAGACATCAAGAAATCTTTATCAGTTTCTCGTTTTGGTTCAGGAATTTCTGAATCCAAAGCCGCAACCAATTCCATAATCTTGTCTCCCCATTCTCCTTTCGGATCTTCGAGAGCTTTGAGAGCTGATCCACGAATGATAACGGCTTTATCTCCGTCGAAGTCTCGTTTAGAAAGTTCTTCTCGAACCTCCATTTCAACGAGGTCGATCATTTCAGCGTCATCCACCATGTCGCATTTGTTGAGGAAGACAACGATGTTGTCCACTCCAACTTGTCGAGCCAAGAGGATGTGCTCTTTCGTTTGTGGCATAGGTCCATCAGTTGCTGCCACAACCAATACTGCACCGTCCATTTGAGCGGCACCAGTAATCATGTTTTTCACGTAATCGGCGTGACCCGGACAATCTACGTGTGCGTAGTGTCGATTTTCTGATTCGTACTCCTGGTGAGAAGTAGCGATTGTAATACCTCGCGCTTTTTCTTCTGGCGCGTTATCAATTTGATCAAACGCAACAAAAGTGTTGATGCTTGATGGAAGTCTGTCAGCAAGCGTCTTAGTGATCGCTGCTGTAAGCGTAGTCTTTCCGTGGTCAACGTGTCCTATGGTCCCGACGTTGACATGGGGTTTGCTTCTGTCGAATTTAGCGTCTGCCATTTTTTGTGGGTGTTAAGAAAACAAAAAAATACGCGCGAATTCTAGGACTCAGTCCGCCTTTGTCAAACTTTTTTACGAATAAACTTGGAAGAATGGTTTTTTCTACGTACAATTCCCGTCCACTTCTTCTTAACCTTATAGAAACATGTGTGAATATTATCCAGAACTTGCCATTGGAAAGCCCGCTCCCGACTTCATCGCGCCAGCGTATGAGAAAGGAAATCTTAATGGGAAAGTGTCCCTTGAAGACTACCGCGGAAAATGGGTTCTTCTTTTCTTTTACCCACTCGACTTTACTTTTGTGTGTCCAACAGAGCTCTATCAACTCGGTGCCATGCACGAGGAATTTGAGAAAGCGAACTGCCAAATTCTTGGTGCGTCTATCGACTCCGTCCACTCACATCAAGCATGGGCAGAAAAAGACAGTAAAATCGGAGCCCTTGGATTCCCTCTTATCTCTGATCTCACGAAAGATATTTCTTTTGATTACGGTGTCCTTCACGATGACGGGATGAGCCTTCGAGGAGCATTCCTTATCGATCCTGATGGAATACTGCAATCAATGACGGTAAACAACCTCGCGGTTGGACGAAACCCTGAAGAATTATTCCGAACATTGAAAGCATTTCAAACAGGAGACCTCTGTCCTGTAAATTGGAGCAAGGGAGATAAAACTCTTGGAAAAGCGTAATTTCAAAAGAGATACGTATCCTTTGGGATACGTATCTTAATCTTCTTCTCCTCTAGACCATTTCCCGTTATAGACTCAAAAACACTTGCTTTTCTGCAATATATGTGCTATAATAAGGGGTTAGGGTGATTTATATTATTTCAGGATATATCTTTCTCCAAAGCCTCTTTTATAAGATCTGGATAATAGGCTAGTGGTATTTTTCCTATGTCCGAATTCTCCCATTCCTCATCTTCTATTTTCCTCTGTTTCGCTCTTATTTCTTCAAGCCTCGATTCGATATCGCGCAATTCTTTTGTTACCGTTTCTACAGCTTTTTCATAATAATTAATCCTTGCTTGAATATCGAGATGACTTTTTATCTCTAGAGTCTTTTCTGCAATATATTTGTTGATAGGTTTTGGTTTTTCATTCTCCCCATGCCCTCGTCCATCAGCAACTTGATAAGCACAATGCAATATCCACCTTGGTTCTTCTCCCGAAGGTTGAATTTTTACATATTCTTTACACTTCAAAAAATTCTCCCACACTAAACTGGGATTATGTTTCCCGGAAATTTCATCATAATTTTCGTTATTATACTTATGTGTTTCCCAATAATTATGAAATTTTTGCTGTAATTTCTTTGCCGTTTCCCTGCACGCAATAAGATCGCGTTTTACCTTTTTTTTTCCTTTTAATAAATCGATATAAAGCTGTTCTTGATCACCAAGTTCTAGTAGTTTTGGAAATGGAATGAAATAATCCCCTCCCCGCTCCGATACCATTGCATCCGTATTAACAATACCCCCTACTCTTTTTCGGATATCTTTGTTGGAAACGAACTCATTCTTTCTCCCTTCTTTTGCCATTTTTAATGTAAAAACTACTCCTATAGTAGCACATTTATCGATTCTTGACAACAGCTCTTAATCCTTTTTTACAAACAACGTTTGGGTTGGGAAGGCCATACTGATGCCTTCTTTTTCAAATGCTTCTTTCATCGCAAGACTAATACTCTGCCGTGTATCGAGATAAGCATCATAATCCCCCGTTGTCATGTAGAACATGAGCTTATAATTGAGACTATAGGCTCCAAATTCATAAAAGTGCGTTCGCCCATAATCAGCAAGTTCTTCTGTATCCACAATTTTGGCAATCATATCTGGAATCTTCTTCATCTTCGCGGTTGGTGTCCCATACTCAATCCCAAAGTCAATATCCACTCGTCGTCGCTTCATCTTCTTGAAGTTCTGAATCCGACTCTCTGTGAGCAATTTATTACTCACGATAAGCTCCTCTCCTTGAAGTGTTTTAATTCGCGTACTTTTGAGTCCAATATGCTGAACAATACCTTTGTTTTCCCCTTCTGCCATAGATCCGATAACAACATAATCACCGATCTTAAACGTTTTATCAAAGTAAATCGTAAACGACGCAAAGAGGTCTCCAAGGACATTCTGTGCGGCTAACGCAATGGCAATACCTCCAATTCCCAGAGATGCCGCCAAGGTCGAAATATCAAATCCAAGGTTCGAAAGAATGAGCAGTAAACCAATACTCCACAGCGCAATTTTAGCGATGAGTCGCACTCCATTGAGCACTGTTTCATCCCGTCGTCCTGATTTCATAAATCCGTAATTGATCAAGCTCTGCGCAATTTTAATGGCTTCGTAAACAACTAAGACAAGGAAAATTCCATCAAGCACTGCTTGAAATCCCTCATTGGTTTTAAGCATAAGGGATGTGATGTAAAGCGCAGCAAACCAGAAAAATAATTGTGAAACATTCTCGAGCATTCTCACAAGCTGATCATCGACATCGGTCGCTGTTTTTTCCGTTAATTTCTCTAATCGGCTAAACACAACCGTTCTAAAAATTCGGATACCAATCAAAACAAGAAAGAACGTACACACCGCGATGATGATTTCTCCAACGGTATTCCCCAAAATCACCATGTTCCATAAATCCCCAAGCAATAGTGTTTCGATGATTTCCATGTTTATTTTTTTTAAAGAAGATGATAATATCTTCGTCCTGAATTGTAACAAATAGCGTTCAAATGCAAAAAGAAAAACTTATCATCATCGGATCGGGTCCTGCAGGACTCACGGCAGGTATTTATACGGCCAGAGCGGAATTACAACCGTTGATATTTGAAGGAGAAAACCCAGGAGGTCAGCTCATGGGAACGACAGAAATTGAGAACTTCCCCGGCGTACCCGAAGGAACTATGGGGCCAGGACTCATGAATCGAATGCGCGAACAAGCCAAATCATTTGGGGCTCGGAC
>Ga0222626_1001355_pt1 | contig 10951 bp, 13 predicted proteins | sample AntAcemetageno91_FD_179862 | JGI IMG/M metagenome (GOLD analysis project Ga0222626, IMG submission 179862) | Saline water microbial communities from Ace Lake, Antarctica - #91 | ecosystem: Environmental > Aquatic > Non-marine Saline and Alkaline > Saline | place: Antarctica: Ace Lake | collected...
CGTCTTTCGTAAGATGCAAATTTAAACTCTGGGGAAAGGTGTTGAAAAACTTGCATCTTACGAAAGACGGGGCTGCTATTATTGGTGCTCACGTAGATGATTACCAAAAACTAGGTGCCACTCGTGGAGACCTCAACGGAGTAATTGATTGGGTAAGCTCAATGCCTGAGGCACAATATTCCGTACTTCTTTCTGAAGATGAAAAAGGAAATGTAAAAGCTTCATTGCGTACTCGAAAAGCAGATGTTGATGTAAAAGCATTAGCAGAAAAATTTGGTGGCGGTGGACATGTAAAAGCTGCCGGATTTACTGTTCGTGGTGGTCATCTCCAAAAAGAGGTAAAATGGAAAATAGTAACCGACTAATCTCTCACACAAACAAATATGCCAACTATGCACGGAACCGGAATGCATCATCATGTACATGTAAAAAGTGAATGGAAATTCACTACATACATAAAACACTTAATTGCTCTTATTACAGGAAACTCTGATCGAGATACATTGAAAAAAAAGTTTGATAAATTTATATCTGTTGTAGGACTTATTGGTCCCATTATGACAACTCCTCAAATTATTAATGTATGGGTGTACCAAAACGTAGAAGGCCTTGCTCTTCTCTCCTGGGGAACATATGTCCTGACTTCAAGTTTTTGGCTTTTGTATGGAATCCTTCACAAAGAACGTGCCATCATTATGGTAAATATTGCTTGGATTATTGCCAATATATCAGTTGTCACAGGAATTCTCATTTTTAGATAAAAATTACTACAAGGGACTTTACATAAATATTTTTTCTATTATTCTTAAACAAATAATTTTTTTTGATGGAATCTTCACCAAATACAGATACTGAAAAAGTAATGGATCTCCGTACAAAATACGCTGATCTTTTGAATAATCGCGAGATACAGGATCTTGTGAATTGGATGACAAAGAATATGGATGAATATCCCGACGAGGAGTAATTCAAACCGATTCAATTTTTAGTTAAAAGTTCTTCTCTTTTTCTATCCAGTATCGTGTAGCATCTTGCAAGTGACGGAAACGATCTGCTTGTAATTTTGTTCCTCCAAACCATCTTGTCACCACCACTATGATATCAATGATGTGTTTTTTTCGTAACTGATGTAATATCACTTGCCCCGCCCCTGTTTCACCATCATCTGATTTTGTTTCAAACACCGCACCATCATGTGAAATTCTTGCTGCCCATGAATTATGCGTCGCTGCTGCATACTTCTTGTCCTTTTTCACTTTTTTCAAAAATTCTTTAACCTCTTCGCGAGACAAAACCTTTCCTCCTGTCACAGAATAATGAGATCCCCTATCCAAAATAATTTTATGACATTGTAACCACTCGACAGAACAATGATGTTCATCTGAAAATAAAATTGGAATTTGATCTGCTGATTTTCGAGACATGATTTATTAAAATAACCCAAACACTATATAGTTTTTAAAAAATATTTGCACTCTCAACTGAAATTCGTAAACTCCGTCTGTTCTTCTCGACATGTGCCGGGGTGGCGGAATTGGTAGACGCGCATGACTCAAAATCATGTTCCGCAAGGAGTGAGGGTTCGAGTCCCTCCCTCGGTACCAGATGAAAATATTCTTAACTCCTTGTGAGTTGGGAATATTTTTTTATATGCGATAAAAGTGTAAAAAAATGTCTAAACAACGACCTCCTTCACTTCCTCCAACACAGGTTCTTTTACTACTTCTGGTTGAACTTGTGGTTGTGTCTCCTGAGGAATAGCAATCTGTTTCTTCGTTTTCTGTGGTAAATGCATTGCTTGCATTAAATTGGTATCATTATCGTCTAGAGAAAGTGTTGTAATTGGATATGGGATCTCAATCTCAGCTGCATCAAAATCTAATTTCAACTGTTGAATTATGTCTGAACGAATCTGAATCCATGGCGCATCTGATTCTACCCAAAACTGTACTTGTAAGTTAATAGAGGAGTCTCCAAATTCTGTCGCTACAACATTTGTATGTGGCTCTGGCATAACTTGTTTATTTTTTGTAACTGAAGCAATCGCCAACTGAATAGACTCTTGTAATGGAGTTTCGTAATGCACTCCAACGTCAAATTTAATTCGACGAAATTCATTTGCCGAAAAACTTTCAATAACAGCTGTAATCATTTGTGCATTGGGAATGATCAAAAGTGTTCCATCAAAACTCTGGATTTGTGTGGTACGTGTCTCAATTTCTGTAATTTTACCCATTACATCTCCCATCTTCACATTATCTCCGATTTTAAATTTCTTTTGTGTCAAAATCATAATTCCAGCAATAAAATTGGAAAGGATGTCCTTCAATGCAAAACCCATTCCCACTCCAAGAAAAGCAACAAGCGTTCCTAAATTTAAACCAACAATTTCTGTCGCAGAAATAATCCCCAAAAATACAATCCCATAGGTAATCATGCGCCCCATCAAAATCAAAACCTCACGATTTAAATCCCTTTTACTTAAACGAAATAACACAATCTTTGTTATGAATTTAGCAAGTATAATAGAAGCAATTAATACAATAAGTGCTGAAATAATGAGTGGAATCATACCCAGAACGGTAGCAAACAATCCTGTTGTTTCGTTTGCTGTCGATTGTGCTGTTGCAGAAGCCGCCGACACTGTTTCTATGAACCACATGTTTTATTTGAAAAAATCATGTAAGTATACCCTATATCCTTGGTTTCTTCAAGTGTTTTTTGACTCCCTGAAAGAGTTTTGCCAAACTGAAGGTAATGAAAAAAATAACTCGTCCCTGGCAAGCTACAATTCTCGCTGTAATTGCGGGGGTTAAAATGGTCTCAAACTTCATTATTCTTCTCCTGCTTCTTTTTGTACGCGACTGGTTTGGGAACTGGTTGAGCCAATTTGATCCAGAACTTATTGTCATAACTGCCGTAAAACCCATTATTTTTATCCCATTGATCGGATCAATCCTTATTTCTTTCCTTTTTATGCGTGGCCTTTGGAAAGGACAACGATGGGCTCCTATACTTCTTGTAATTCTTCATGGATTAGCCTTTCTCCTTATGGGACTATTGACTCTCTCTGACACTCTCTGGGCTATTCCTTTTGCAATAATGCTCTTTCTTGTTGCTTTAGAAATTGAATGCTGGGTACACCCATTTTTCAAACGAAAAAAATAATAACTTGATCCGTTTTCACTTTGTATATAACCCCTTGGTATATGGCTTTACGGGTAAAGAATCTGTTGTTGGAAATTTTGAAAGTGTCTGCGCTAATAATTTTGCTAACTGCAAATTAATTACCAATGGAACATTGGCATCAATAGCTGCACGACGAATTCCATATCCATCTGTAATTTCTTCATGTGAAAACTTATTTGGCGTATTAATTACTAGGCCAACTTCTCCTGATTCAATTAATTCCGCTACATTGGGGTGCTCTTTGGAGGAAATTTTTGCTACGGTATCACAGGGAATTCCATGTTCGTTAAACAATGCTGCAGTAGCTTTTGTTGCTACTAAAGAAAATCCTAGTTTCAAAAACTCTCCTGCAATTGGACGAAATGCTACTTTGTCTCGTAATTTCCCAAGAGTAACTAATATTTTTGATCCTTTTCCTGGTAATCGAAATCCTGTTGCAATTAATGATTTTAAAAATGCTTCCTCAATCGTGTCTCCAAAACAAGCTACTTCTCCCGTAGAACTCATTTCTACTCCCAGTGCAGGATCTGCCCCCTTGAGACGAGAAAAAGAGAATTGTGCTGCCTTTACTCCCACGTTCAGAATTTCAAGTGGATTTACTTCTTGAGATTCAACTTCTTCTCCGAGTAAAACACGTGTCGCGAGCTCAATAAAATTTTGTCCCAATACCTTTGAGGCAAATGGGAAACTCCGACTCGCTCGCAAATTACACTCGATCACCTTTATTTCGTTATGACGAGCCAAGAACTGAATATTAAATGGTCCTGAAATATCTAATTCTTTTGCTAGCTCCTCCGCAATACGACGTACTCGACGCACTGTTTCAAGATATAAATTCTGAGGAGGTAATACTATAGTTGCATCTCCGGAATGTACTCCTGCATTTTCAACATGTTCTGCGATGGCAGAACAAATAATCCTTCCATTTTGTGCTACACCATCAAATTCAACCTCTTTTGCATTCTCTTCAAATTTTGAAATAACCACTGATGCTTTTGATGTCCCGACAGCTGTTTCCAAAAAATCTTTTAAATTCGTTTCATCTGTAGCAACCGCCATTGCTGCACCAGACAACACAAACGATGGCCGAACCAATACTGGATATTCCACCTCTTTTGCAAAAGCAAACGCATCTTTCATTTTTGAAAAACTTTCCCAGCGTGGTTGATCAATATGTAGGTCATCACAGAGTTGAGAGAACTTCCCTCTGTCTTCACAACGATCAATTGATTCTACTGATGTTCCCAGTAAATGAATTCCTTCTTCTTGAAGTTGCTCTGCCATATTTTGAGCGATTTGACCTCCTGTCGAAAAAATAACTCCATCGGGTTTCTCCTTGTCGCAAATATCAAGTACTCGCTCAACAGTAAGTTCTTCAAAATATAAACGATCACATTCATCAAAATCCGTTGAAACTGTCTCCGGATTAGAATTTATAAATACTGTTTCATGTCCTAATCGTCGCAACGTCCGTAATACCTGCACACCACACCAATCAAACTCAACAGAACTTCCTATTGAATACGGTCCTGATCCAATAATTAAATATTTTTTTGCGTTCTTTTTCATCTGTAGCAGTGTACTTACTCGCTGACGTTTTTCAAAATAAAGTTTTTACCACTTCTTTGTTCGTGCCACAGAAGCAACTCGTCGACGATACTCACTATGAATTTTGAAAGCCATGAAAATCCCTAACAAAATTATTCCCAATAGAATAATGTATAAAAACATTCGCATTGAAAACCCTGGAACACCACTGAATCTCGATAATACAGCAATGCCTCCCAGAACTCCCAAAAATGGGAATGCCCAAAACTTTTTCTTCATAGATTTACGAAGATATTTATTCCCATGAGCTGCCTTTCTAGCAATACGTCCCGTGAACATTACCAGAACAAAAAATGCTAAAAGCGCAAAACCAATAAGGAAATCTCCTCCCGGATTTGCGTCTAAATAATAATGTGAAGTTAGTAGTAAAGAAAAATCCATTTTTATAAATTATCAATCATGCACTTTTTAACATATCATCGCCGCCGAAGCAAACCAACTATGCAGGCAATTATTACTGCTAATGAGATTGCTTGTCCCAATCGCAGTACATCACCAAGCATAATTGCTTCATTTCCATATAAAAATTCAAGAAAAAACTGAAATACGAAAATCCATATTCCTGCAACTAATGATAAACGCCCTGGTTGTCTCTCCCAAAGTGTTTGTTTTTTTAGAACCCAGTTTAATAAAATAATATGAGGCAATACAGCATACAACGTCACTGGATGTACTTCCGCTAATGTTTCTACTCCAAAAGTTTCATATTGAACCCCCCATGGCAAAGAAGTCTCTGTTCCATAAATTGCTCCAGTAAAAAATTGAATAAAATCACTTAACACAATCCCCAGCATGAATGATGGGATTGCTAGATCTAGCCAACGCCAAAATGACAACTGATGCTTTCGTAAATCCCATGCCATGAGTGATATTGCTCCTGCAAAGAGACCAAAAAAATTAATCTCTCCATCCCAAAAAACGGCTGGCGCCCACATTCCATGTCGTGCAAAAATCTCTGGTTCTATGACTAATGCAACAATACGTCCCAAAATAACTCCTGCCAATATCCATCTCCAAAAATGATGTACAAAAAATTCAACAGAAAAATTTTTGCGCTCTATCTGACGAAAATAGTGCCATGCAGCAATAAAAAAAGTAATTGCTAACAATAGCCCATTAATTTTTAAAACAAAAAACCCGAAACCTAACTGCGAAAAATTCATTACACTGAGTGTACTGTGCCTTCAAATTTTCGCAACTTTACCTCGTCCACCAAAACAGCATTGGGGAAGCCCAGAGAAACACAATAACTGCTGCAAGTGAAATACCAATAATAGTGAATTTCTTTTGAATAGATAACTGTTTCCATCCATATACCACTGGAAATAATCCAAAGGTAAAAATTAAAGTCACTCCTGTTACAAGCCATAATGTTGGTGATGAAAATGAGAATAAAATTGAGTTCTGAGAAAAATTAGTCAAAAGTCGCACTATATTCACTCCCCAGAAAACGAGCATTAACCCCAATAACGCAACAATTGCTATATAAAATATTTGAACAAATTTTCTTAACGGATCTGACTCGATAATCTGTGCTTTTACTCTTTCGGTATCAATAGATGCGAGACCTACTGAAATTGCAGCCACCCCCTCAATAATTGTTTTATTCAATTTTTTTACTAACACATCGACACTTTCCTTTTTTTCTAATAATTCTCGTTGTTTCTCTTCTGAAAGTGATGATGCTTCAATAAAAAGTTTATCATCAGCGAGCTGTGCTAATACTTTTTTTGTTAATTCCCGTAAATGATCTATTGCATTTGAACGACGCAATCTTGATAACAATCCAATCCGATCCAATATTTCACGTCGAGCAACCATATCAAGAAATTCTTCATTTTCTTCTAATGAGGTTAATACTTCTGTTGTAAACCTTCCTATTTCTTCTTGATAGAATTGAAGTTCTGCCTGATCTGCCGAAGATAGTAATGGTGCTTCTCCTGTCTTTTTTTTCTCGACTTTCTTATCCGCTATATGTGCTTTATTACTTAAATTATATTGCTCAATCCACTCAGCAGGAAGTCCTTGTTGCTGGTATTGTTCACGTTCTTCTGGCGTGCAATCAAGCGTAATTACATTTTTTAGATCAAAATCATACTCTCTCCGTAATTTTTGATAGGCTTCATATCCACCTATTGCTTCAATAGTTCCATGAACTGTTTTCCCGTCGGCTCCCACTCCTTCAAATTCAAATTGTGTAAATCCTTCAGTGACAGCGGCATCTTCTGCAGAAAATTCTTCAATAGAAAATAGTGCTAATCCTCTCTCAAAAATTATTTCACGCGCAGCATCTTCTGATTCAGCCCAAAGAGTTCCAGAAAACTTTTTTCCATCTGGACTCACTGCAACGAAATGATATCTTTGTTTTTGTCCCTCCATCATGTAAATTCTCGCAGAAAATAAAACTCTCTGCAATGTTTATTTTTTTACCACGGCTCCCATAAACTCTCTAAATAATGGATGTGGTTTCAATGGACGAGATAAAAACTCTGGATGAAATTGAGACGCAATCATAAATGGATGATTTTCTAATTCCACAACTTCCACTAACTCATTATCTGGTGAAATTCCTGCGATACAAAATCCGTTCTCTTCAAATTTTTCTCGATATATATTGTTGAATTCAAAACGATGACGATGTCGCTCAGAAATTTCATTCTTTCCATAAATAGCACGTGTTTTGGTTCCTTTTTTTAATATAGCTGGATATGCACCAAGTCGCATTGTTCCTCCTTTTTTTCTAATAGTTCGTTGTTCAGGAATAAAATGAATTACATGATGTTTTGATTTGTTTTCTTCATCAAATTCCTCGCTGGTAGCGTCTTTTATTTTCAAAACATTTCGTGCAAATTCAATCGCCATAATTTGCGATCCCAGGCAAAGCCCTAAATATGGTTTCTCGTTTTCACGACAATACTGTGCTACTCGAATTTTTCCTTCAATTCCGCGATTTCCAAATCCTCCAGGAACTATTATTCCATCCACTTCTTCTAATTTTGCTAATTCATCCTTATCTTTTTCTTCTATTTTTTCTGTATCAATCCACTCAATTTCTGTTTTCCATCCATGATAAAATCCTGCCGATTTTACCGCTTCTATAACTGATAAATACGCATCATCCAATTCATTATATTTTCCTGCTAATCCAATTGATACTGTCTTTTTTGTTCGCCTGATTTTATCTACTAATTCTGACCAATCAGAAAGCTTACATTTCAATTTTTTAATATTCAGCTTCCGTGCCAAAGTCTCGGCAAGACCAAATTTCTCATATCGCAATGGCACTTCATAAATCGAAGAAACTGTCTCCGATGGAATCACACAATCCTCTTCTACGTCGCAAAAGAATGCTATTTTTTTCAAAATTTTCTTTGAAATTTTCACATCTGCTCGAGCAAAAATAAAGTCAGGCTGAATTCCTGCCATTCGCAATGTTCGCACAGAAATCTGTGTCGGTTTTGTTTTTAATTCTCCAGACGCCTGTAACCATGGGAGCAAGGTTAAATGCATGGACACTAAATTTTCACCATGCTTTCGTTTCATTTGACGTAATACTTCCAAAAATGGCTCTCCCTCTATATCCCCTACTGTTCCACCAATTTCCACCACCAAAACATCTACGTCCATTTTCTTTGCTGCCAATTCCACTTTTTCCTGAATTTTTTGTGTAATATGTGGAACTACCTGAATCGTTCCTCCTAGATATTTCCCTTCTCTTTCTTCTGCCAAGACTTCTGAATAAATTCGTCCTGTTGTCACTGAACAAAATTTCTGAAGCGGCGTATCAATAAAACGCTCGTAATGTCCCAAATCTAAATCTGTTTCTGCTCCATCATCAAGAACAAAAACTTCTCCATGTTGGAACGGACTCATTGTCCCTGGATCAACATTCAAATACGGATCTAGTTTCATAATCGCAACTTTTACTCCAGCAGATTTTAAAATTGCCGCAGTAGAACTAGCGACAATACCTTTTCCCAAGCTGGAACAAACTCCCCCTGTTACGAATACGAACTTTGTTTCTTTCATCGCAAGAAATTGTACGGGGATTCTGCCGAACGTGCAAAAAAAAGATTAAGAATTTTCTAAATCGGCAAGCTTTTTTGAACATTCCTCGCGGGCTTCATGAAAAACTCTCAAAAAATGATCATTTTCTTCTGTTCTTGCTGATGGAACAAATACAGGCAAACTTTTTTCACGATTCTTTTTCATTTTTTCTATTTCCCCATTGAAAGAAAAACATTTTATTGGTATCTCTTGTCCATTCACCCTATCAACACTTTTATAAAACCAATATTTCATCCGTTGTTTAAATTCCTTTGATGCATCCAAAACACTTTTTATCTTACAAAGAAAAAATTGATCTTCTCTTGTTTTTTTTGATTTACAAAAAATAAACCCTAACACTTCTTGTATCTCTTTTGGCAATTGATCAATGTTCTCTAGGATCTTAGAATAATCTCCCTTAAGTATGTCATAATCTGCCACGGTTTCTTGTGGCTCCTTTCGTGCAACCTGAATACCGTCTGCCACAATTGCATAACTAGCATTTTTATTATTTCCCTGAAACTTTTCACTCATCCTATGCATTAATACGTATTTTTTATATTTTGTCAATAATTCTGGAACAATCGGACATACTCTAAAACATCATGAACACGTACATAACGAGCTCCTGAATTAATAGCAATTTCCGCTGCTTTCACGTTTGGTTCTGTTTCAAAACGATGTTCTCCCAAAAAACGCTTCCGTGAATGACCAATCATAACTTCGCACTCAGGAACGAGCTCTGCAAATTTCAATAACTCCCAATTACATTCCATTGTTTTCCCAAATCCAATAGTAGGATCCAGAATTATTTTTTCAGAAGAAATCCCAAATTTTATCAATTCTTCTCGACGAGAAAGTAAATCATCTCGCACACTAAAAACTGAATCAATTTCTTGTTCATGAACTTCACTAACTGTCTCCCCAGGCCAATGTCCTATGATTGCTTTTTTTGAAAACTGAACTACTAACTCTTGCATTTTTTTATTACAGAGCCCTGATACGTCATTCAAAATTTCTCCCCCGAGATCAAAAAACTTCTGAGCAACTTCTGGATTTCGCGTATCGAGAGAAATACGTGAACGCCATTCTGGATTTTGTAAAAACTCTCCCAAAACAGGTTCCACTCTCCCCCACTCTTCTTCGGCAGAAACAACTTCTGCATTTGGACGAGTAGATTCTCCTCCAATATCTATAAACTGTGCACCATCATGAAACAGTGAGTACGCATGATCAATTGCTTTTTTTGGCTCAAGAAAAGTTCCTCCATCTGAAAAACTATCGGGGGTCACATTTACAATGCCGAAAATTTCACAAGTCATCGTCAGAATGGTACACTTTGCCCGAAAAAATGAAATCTCCAATTATTGTTCTCGAAGGACTTGATGCCTGTGGAAAATCAACACAGACCGAAATTTTGATGCAAAGCCTTAAATCACGTGGAATTAGCGTAGGATTTGTACGATTTCCAGGATACGAAAAAACTGCCGCAGGACGCAGAATCGCTGCATATCTCCGTGGAGAATTTGGAGAAATGAGAAGTATTGATCCACGAATTGTTGCCTCAATGTTTGCCGCTGATCGATTAGAACAACTTGAAGAAGTTGAAAAACTACGCGCGAAGCATGATATTTTGATTTGTGATCGTGGTGTCACTTCAAATCTAATTTATAGTCCTGCTCGAGGAGAAAAAAAATCAGAAATAAAAATGCTCGAAGAGTTTGTTGAAAAACTTGAATATGACATCAACGGGTTTCCTCGAGAGAGTCTTGTTATTTTTCTTGATGCAAGTGATGAGGCTCGTGCAAAAATTCATTCAGCAAAAAATCGTCTCGCCGATCTCCATGAAGCCGATGAAACATATTTACAGCAAGTGCGAGAAGTAGCCTTAGCACGATGTAAAAAGGACTTCAGATGGGTAAATATCCCCGTTGATAAAGGCGGAGAACTTCGACGTCGAGAAGAAATTGGGAACGAAATATTGGCGCTTGTGTTGGAGAAATTACAAAAAAAAGACACCACGCCTGAAAAACAACAAGCCCTTTTCTAATGAAATTATCCGAGCACTGGCCTCGGGTTCTGTTTGTAGAAATACTTCTTATCTGCA
>Ga0222626_1001356_pt1 | contig 10931 bp, 10 predicted proteins | sample AntAcemetageno91_FD_179862 | JGI IMG/M metagenome (GOLD analysis project Ga0222626, IMG submission 179862) | Saline water microbial communities from Ace Lake, Antarctica - #91 | ecosystem: Environmental > Aquatic > Non-marine Saline and Alkaline > Saline | place: Antarctica: Ace Lake | collected...
TGTTGTCGCAGGTGATAGAGTTGTAACTGGTACAGCTGATGGATGTGTTTCAAAATACACCGCCAGCTCTACTGTTGCTCAAAACGATACCTCTTTTGGTATGGCTTTAGCATCAGATACCGCTACTACTTCCACCGCTGGAACAGTGGCTGTTTTCATAGACGTGTAGTCATTGAAATTAAAGTCTGAGAAACAGGAGCTTGTAAAAGAGCTCCTGTTTTGTTATAAATAAGCTATGGACAAAAAACACATTGCTATCGGGTTGCCCACCCCACAAGAAGCTGATGTAGAATTTGCCTTTGGCAATCTTCCATCAATTATGGCTCACGCCAAGAAGTGTGGTTATAAAATATCCTTATCATATAAAACTGGTGTTCGTACTGACTCAAACAGAAATGCAATTCTCAATGATTTTTTAGAAATTAACGACTTGACTCACGTTTTATGGCTTGATGTTGACGAAGTTTACCCATTTGATATTATTCAAAAGTTGGTTGAAGCTGATAAAGATATTATCGGAACTGTTTACCATAAGAGAAGTAGACCTTATGATCCAGTTGTTTATATTAAAAGTGGCAATAAAGATTTACCTTATACGAGTGTTGATTTAAGTGGATCACCAGCAAAACCACTAGAAGTTGATGGCATTGGCTTTGGTGGAATGTTAATTAAGCGAGAAGTGTTTGACACTCTAGGTGAGGACAAGTGGGCTACTTATGGAAAGAACTTTCACATCCCTACCGCTACTACTCACAAAGAAAGCCACGATTTAATCTTTTGTCAACGCTGTCAGAAGCACGGCTATAAAATTTGGGTACATAATGGCGTTCAAGCCTATCACATATCAAAAAGATTGATTGGATTGGAAGAATATCGCCAGGCTCACGATATAAGTGATACATTGGCAGTCAGTGATGATAAAAAGCCGAAAATAGCCGTCTTAATGCCTTGCATAGATCGAGAACTTGGTTCTAAGGTGATAAAACAGCTATCTGACAATGCTGGTCTCGAGGCAGACTACTTTTTACTAATGGATGATGAGAGAGTCGGTTTTACTGCAAAAATTAACGAATTTGTTAATCACCATAAAGAAGTTTACGGCAAAGACTACGATTTCTATGTTTATACAGCACAAGATGCTTTTGGTGGCAAAAACTGGTTAACTGAGGCTTATAGCGAACTAGAACGTACTGGCAAAGGTCTTTTAGCTTTTAACGATAATAAGTGGAATGGTAAGTTGGCTGCATTTGGAATGGTAAGGGCAAGTTATAAAAAACCGTTCTTTGAATCCTGCTATCACACTCACTATGCTGACACTGAGCTGAGTGTTGCCGCAACAGTGGATAATCAAATTTGTTACAACCCTAAAGCGATAATGTTTGAGGTTGATTATGATAAGTCAGACAAAAAAGTGAATAAAGCAGATAAAGCTCTATTTAAGAAACGTCAAAAAAAGTATACCAATATAAAAATGTTTGAATGAAAAGAGCAATAATTATTGGCACCAGACCTGACCGCACTGAACAGTTAAGAAACTGCTTGGACAGTATAAACACTAATATTCCAATCATAACGGTTGATTGCGATGGCTATGAGGTGGGGAAGCTGAAGTGGGTTTTAGATAATACTGATTTAGATGAGTTTATTTTTCTACAAGACACTGTTGAGGTCAAAAATCCTAAGTTTATTGATATTGCTTTTGCTCTACCTCAGAGCGTGTCAATTTGTAATCACCCAAGCCTTTTTGGCTGTTATCTTGGAAAATATAAAAGAGCTATTTTGGAACAAATGGATTTGCCAGAAATTAAAACAAAATTGCAGTCGGTTGAGTATGAAATGCAGATTGGATTAGATTATGCTAAGTTTGAGAAACCTTTTTCATTGTTTGATGATTTGCACAATGTGGACAACTTTGTTGATAAGTTCGGTCATATGGTAATGAAGATTGAAAATGATTATTTAATTAAGTATAAGTCAGTTTGGAACAGGAAAATGTTGTGATAGGATATAGTGGAGGCTCTTTTTCAATTCCGCATTTTGCTCACTATAATTTCTTTAGACTTTGCAAAGAGCATTGTGATTACTTAGTAGTTTCACTTAATACCGATGATTTTATTAAAAGTTATAAAGGGAAAGCTCCAGAGTTTAGTTATCAGCAAAGGGTTGAGATTTTATCTAAATGCCCTTACATTGACGAGATTATCCCTAACATTGGCGGAGCCGATAGCAAGCCAGCAATTCTAAGCGTTAATCCAGATATTATAATTATTGGTAACGATTGGCTAGAAAAAGACTACTGCAAACAGATGAAATTTTGCGCCCAATGGCTAACTGACCACAATATTGCCTTGCTTTATATTCCTCATACTGATGGAATAACTGCCACTCTTATTCGCTCCAAGTTAAACCTTTGATCCTTTTATATTTTATACTTTAGTTATAAGTATTAAAAAGGAAATTTTTATGTCCAAAATCCAAGATTTTGCCAACCAATTAGAGGCAGAAGTTAATGAGTTGAAGGCTAAGTATAATGAAAAAATCTCAGAACTTAGTGTTACTGAGAAAAAGATTAAGTCTCGTGATGCTAAATCTAAATCTCGTGAAATTGAAGCTGATCTTCGTTTGGAAGATATTGCTGGTCGTGAGATTAGTGTGGAAAAGAAATTAGAGAAAATTCATACCGATGAAGAAATCTCAGAGAGACTCGAGGAAGCTTATCTCAAAGAAGAAGTTTCTAAGAAAACTCTGGCAGATGGCGAACTCAAATTAGCTGAAGCTAAATATCGTGAAGAAGAAATTGCCAAAAAACAATTAGCTCTCCAACAAGAACGTGGCGAATACAAAGCCAGGATCAAACAAGAGCTCGTTGATAGTATGTTTAAAAAATAAGGATTTAAATGTCTGCAACTGTTAATGATGTACTTCTTGACGTATCTTATAGGCGTGGAGAGAATTCAGTTCCATCAGGAAATGAGCTTTCTCGCAGAATAAGATTTGTCGGGCAAGGTTATAGAGATTTATTGCGTAAAAATGATTTTTGGTTTTTAGTTAAAACCTATGCTGAGTCCACGACTGACGGTCAGGAGATTTATAGTTTACCAGATGATTTCAAGCAAATGTTTGAAGTTAGAGTGGATAGACTACTAAGAACTCCTCAGGCTGACAAAGTGGCTTTTAGTGTTGGTCAGTATCCTCCAATTACCTCTCCTTACTCAATAAACTATTTTAGTAGCAAATACTACTATATTTATGGTGACGAACTTCATTTGTTGCCTTATCCAAGCTCAACTCCTAGTGCAATTTCAGTTTCTTCAATTGTGGTTAGTGGAACGACAGCCACAGTTACTTGTGCTGCTGTTCACGGCTTATCTAACAATGATTACGCTCAGATTGCTGGTGCTAGTGAGAGCGAGTGTAATGGCTCAAAAAGGGTCACGGTTACCTCAACCCTAATCTTTACTTATACAGTTGCAACTGGCACTGCTAGTCCAACTGGAACGATCACAGCTACCTGGAATAATTTTACAATGAGATACAGTTACATCCCAACAGTCAGCTTTACTGCTGTCAGTGACAGTATTGATATTCCTGACCGCTATAAAGATGCACTGAGTGCTTATGTTTTTGGTAGATTAGCTCAGCTTGATGGAGAAAGAGGCGATGCTACTGACGGTTTTGATGAATACAACGACATTACTGATGAAATGAACAAAGAAAATCTAAGAAGGGCAAATATAGACACTCCGTTGAGTGAGTCAATGTGGTAATGAAAATATCAAATGCAAAAAATCCTACAAGAAAAGACGAATTTATTACTGGCTTTACTGGAGGACTAAACCTCTTTCAAGACGAAGCAGCTATTAAGAACGGTGAACTAACTGAGGCTAAGAACGTTACTCTTAACGTTGATGGTATCGAGCCGAGAGCTGGAACGCTAAATTACGGTGATGAGGACGGCACTAGAGTGCTTGGAGCTTTCCCCTACTATAAGAGCGATGGTACTCGTGAACTTTTGAGATTTGCAGCAGGGTCAAACGATAAGCTTCAAAAGTATGTGGCTGGAGTTCCAACAGATATTGGTACAGCCACCTTTGATGATGCTTCTCCAATGAACTTTGTTCAAGCTGATGATAAAGTTTATGTTTTCAACGGAACGGATAATTTGACTCATTATGATGGCACAACCGTTCAAACTTACACTGCGCTGACCACTCCTGTGGGTTTAGCAATCACTCCAACAGGAACTTCTGGATCAACCACTTATTCTTATCGAGTGAGTGCTTTTAACAGTGTTGGTGAAACTTTAGCTTGTGCTACTGTTAATACTACAGCTGGCAACGCAACTCTTAACGCTACAAATTACAACGCTCTTGCCTGGACAGCCACAGCAAATGCCGTTGGATACAATATTTATGGTCGCTACGCTACTGGTCTTGGCGAAACTTATATGGGAACGGTTTACACTAACTCATACGATGACAAGGGTGGCGATGACCCATCACTTTCAATCTTACCAACCGAAGCTAATTCTACTCTAGGTATTATTGGTTCAATGCCAATCTTTGCTATTTCTAGAATTTTTGTTTCTGGGATTGAAGATGCAACTTCTCGCTTAGCTTTTTCTGGAACTGGTGAAAAAGTTGGTGATTTTGCTACTCCTGATTTTGGAGCTGGTGGTGTTGATGTGTTTAAGAATGATGGGTCAGGTATTACTGGCATCATTGGTTTTCAAGGTGGAGTAATTGTTTTTAAGGAAAATGCAGTCTATAAATTTAGCTTTACCTCTGACGGATATCAGCAACTTGAGGAAATTGTCAAAGGTTTTGGAGCTATCTCTTTTAGAGGAATTAGACACGTTGAGAACGACATTATTTTTCTATCAAGAAAAGATGGTCGTGCAGCTTTCTTTTCACTTGGAAACCAAGAAAACTATGTGGCTACTGTGTTACGAACAAATGAACTTTCTATAAAAATTGAGCCAATGTTACAAAACGTTGCGCTTGATTATATGAAGGACAGCGCAGCCATTTACTACAACAACCTTTATATTTGTGCTGTGCCTAAAAAAGGAAGCGAAATAAATGACAGAATTTGGGTTTTAGATACTCGTTTTGGAGCTTGGGTTTATTGGGAGGGATTTACTCCTAATACCTTCACGGCTTTTCTTGACTCTGATGGCAGTGAAAGTCTTTATTATGCAGACGAGGAGTCTGGCTATATGGTTAAGATGTTCCAAGATGACAGAAACGATAATGACACCGCTATTGATGCTCAATGGGCAACAAAATCGTTTAATCAGGGGCAATTCTCTAAAACTAAACGCTACCATAATCCAACTTTTCAATTTAAAGAAGTCACTTCAAATTCAACTATTCAGGGATATATTTATCTTGATGGTGTGGAAAATGCAGCAGAGTTTACTGTTAGTCAGAAAACATTGGCTGGTGGTGGCTTTGGAGCTATTATTATTGGAGAAACACTTTTTGGTGATGCTCCACTAACCACAATTGATGATATTGGTGCAAGTGATATTCCTGTTGAGATTTATGACGTTCTTCGAGCAAGAGCTATCAAATACGTTTTTAGATCAAACAGTCTTAACGCTTATTTTAAATTTATCTCAGTAGTTCATACTTATTTAATAACAGGAAAGAGACTAGATGACCGCTATCGAGTTTACCCAAATTAAACTTTTAGCCTAAAAATCTTATAAAATAAAACTATGGATATTAAAATAAATAAAAGTCAGCAAAAAACCAAAACTGATTTAAGACATTCTAAAAAATGCATAGAGTGTGGTATTGTTTATTTTAAGAGTATTTTGAGAAGTAAAAAAGATTGGAATAAAAGTAAATTTTGTTCAAAAAAATGTCATTATTTAAATATGGTTGGAAAACCATCTCCTCATAAAAGAAGAAAGATGACTAAAAAAGAAATAATAGAAAGAAAGAAAAACCCTAAGGCTTGGGCTGGATATACAAAAGGAAAAAAACTAAGTGATGAGCATAAGTTGAAATTGAGGGGTGAAAGACCAATTTCTTGTGGAGAAAAAAATGGCAATTGGAAAGGTGGAATATCTGCTGAAAATAAAAAGCAAAGAATAAAATTTTCAAGAGAATTGCAGAAATCTATATTAGAAAGAGATAAATATACGTGTCAAATATGCAATCAAAGGGGTGGTCAATTACAAGTTGATCACATTCAACCGTGGTCTAAATTTATTGAATTAAGGTTTGACATAGATAATTGCAGAACCCTATGTATGTCTTGCCATTATAAATTAACTTTTAAAAAAGAAATGCCTAAAGATATTAAGTCTTGGGGGCACAATTTAACAAGAATGGAAAATTAAATGACAAATGCGTATTACGTGCCACAATTTATATCAACTTCATTATCTACCATCGGCGGAATAGATGACAGCCAAACAACTGGCATCAAAATAACCTCTGTCTCAGGTGTAGAAATTGCTAAGCCAGGAATACTTTGCTTGTCTTATGCCAATCCAATTGTGACTGATAATGCAGAATGGATTACTTACACTTCAATTGATGGCACAAATGAACTTCAAGGTGTCACTAGAGGAGCAGAGGGCTTTAGTGCCAAAGCTCACTCGAATGGAGTGACCGCTGCTTTTCCAATTTCAAAAAGTCATATCAATAACTTAAACACTGCTTTAATTATCGGCGGAGTGGCGACAAATATGAGCGAAGGTGTTTTAGATGAAGATACTTTTGCAACTGATAGTGCGACTAAACTAGCAACTCAACAATCAATTAAGGCTTATGTTGATGCTAGTGCTGGTACATCTCAAGCAATCATCAATGGTAACTTTGATATATGGCAGAGGGGAACTAGTATAGCCATGACTACAGCAGATGCTTATGCAGCCGACAGGTGGTATTGTGAAACTGCAACTGCTGCAACTGATAAAACAGTATCTCGCCAAACTGCTTCAAACAATGGAAGTTATTATTCGGCTAGAGTAGCTATGGTTCAAGACACCGATGAATTACTTACCTTTAGCCAGGCTCTTGAGAGCCAAGATAGTATTAAGTTTAGAGGACAAAAATTAACACTTTCTTTCTGGGCTAAAGCTGGTGTGGAGTTTGTGACTGATAACAGTACCCTAGTATGTAAAATTGTTACAGGAAAGGGAACAGACCAAAAGGTATTAGCTTTCACAACCTCGGCTGATGCTATTAGTGCCAACAAAACACTTACTGATACTTTTGTCAAACACACCATTACTACAACCGCAGCAATCGCCTCTGATATTACTCAAATTGGAGTATCGTTTGCATTTACTCACGCAGGAGCAGGAGTAACAACCAATTACTTTGAAGTTTCACAAGTACAACTATGTGCAGGATCAGTAGCATTACCATTTCAACCTAAGAGTTATGCACAAGAGTTAGCTGATTGTCAGAGGTATTGTCTTGCTTATAACCTTCCAGCTAGTTCACCATTGGCCACTGGAAATGGAATTGGTACTACTTTTTTATATGCAACACTAAACCTCCCAGTTGAAATGAGGACAATTCCAACAATGACGGCAACTGCATCAGACTGGACTGTTTCTGACTGGACTGCTGGATATGATTGTACTGCTTTATCTCTTTTTAGAGGTTCTCCTTCTGTATTATTATTAAAAGCAACTGTGGCTTCTGGAATTACTCAATTTAAGTTTTATAATTTAAGTACTGATGCATCAGCTAGATCTTTATATTTTGATGCAGAATTATAAATAATGACTTAGATAATATGATAAACAAAGCATTTTAAATAACTATGCCAAACGACACATCAATTGGTGGAACAATTACAACATCTGGAGATTATACAATTCATACATTTACATCTAGCGGAACATTTACAGTAACAAAAATTGGAGGACCAAACTTCTTTGCGTTCTTTTAGAAAATAAACTATGGCAAAAAAACAAATATTTGAACGAAACCAAACAAACGACTATCTAGCTCAATTAGAAGAACTTCTTAAAAAGAATAAAGGTTCTGGTCTTTATGAAGCTTATGACGTTAATCCTAGAGCTTATAAATTAAGTGAGGATCAAATAGTTGATCCTTCTGGTCTTGGTCAAGACAAGATGAACGACAGCTTAAAATACGCTCAATACAGCCCAACCTCAATTGCGATGAACGCTCCTAAGCTGAGCCAGGTTGGACAGTACGACTTTCAAACTCCAGAACAAGCTCCACAAGAGCAAGCTCCACAAGAGCAAGCTCCACAAGAGCAAGCTCCTCAAGAAGAATTTAATCCTAGTACAGCTCAAGGTTTTGCTCAAATTATGAGTGAAATGGTGGCTGTTCCAGTTGCACAAACTCAAGATGGTGGAACACTCCTTTCAAGTGGTTTCGTCCAATATAGTGACGGTACAACTAGAAAAGCGACACAGGCTGACATTCCTGGAGTGGTAAGACAGTTTAGTGATGGATCAGTTCTTTTAGAAAATGGACAATTTTTAAATCCTAGTAACTCAATTGGTCGTGGATACAAAGGCACAACTGGGCTTTCAGATTTAGTTTTTGGACAGCAACAAACAATCACTCAAGATTATGGAAACGTTAATCCTATTGAGCCGACAGCTGGCAATATAAACTATGGTACTGACTTTAGAACTCGTGATTTACCTGAGAATTTTAATTTTACCCTTCCTTTCGAAGCAAAGGTTGTGGAGATAACTACCGATGATGGTACTCAGTTTGGAACAACATCTGGGCACAAAGGTTATGGCAACTCGGTAATGTTACAACTTCCTAACGGAACAATGATTAGAATGGCTCACTTATCAGATATGGAAAACTTCCACGTTGGAGATAACGTTAAAGCTTTTGACTACATTGGAACTCCAGGACAAACTGGAAACGCTTACGGTGAACACTTAGATTTAGAATATTATGGTCAAGATGGCAACATTGCTGATCCTCAAACTTTCTTACTCGACTCAATGGACTATATAAGTAGAGAAGCTATCAACCAATCTTCTCAAGGTGACTCGAGCAGATTACAGCCAGAAGAACGCCAGTGGTTAGAGACACAACAGCAAACTATCAATAATGGACAGCAAATGAGTGTTGAGCCAAATGCAATGCAAAATCAAACTCAGCCTCAACCACAACAACCTGTGGCTGAAATGGGTCAAAACGTAAAACAAGCAATTCAACCAATGAGCCCACAGAGGCAAGAATTGGGCTCGCAAGTCAATCAGTTAGGACAGAACTTAGGTCTGCCAAAAGAGGGTTTTGTGGGAGCTGGCGAGGCTGTGGCTGGTGATTTACCAGCAGCAGGTCGTGAGCTATCTTCTACAATTGAACGAGCTGATTTAACTCCTAGAATTGACACTGGATTATCAGAACTTTTAAGAGGAGATAAGGAGGGGGCTAGAGAGAATTTTCAAGATACTTTAGCTCGTGCTAAAGCTAGACTTCAAAGAGTTCCTGGAGAAATAAAAGAAGCTGTCACTCCTCAAGTTCAAGCTGGAGACGGTGAAGCTCAACAACCAAAAGAAACACTTGGTCAAAACATAAGAGGAGCAGCTGAGAGTGCTGGAAACTACGCTCTAGCAAAAGCTGGTGATGGAATTGCTGCTTTAAAACAAACTGCAAGAAACTATTTTCAAAAAGCTCCTTTAATGGGAATGAATGAAGGTCAAAATCAGGTCGGTCAAGCTAAGGGTGAGAGCGTGCTTCAAAGCACTGGCACTCAAACTAAAGCTCCTGAAGCTGATGCTTTCTTTAATTACGGTGGAGCAGAACAATACGCAGACAAACTAATTGATAACGCTAAAGAGGCTGAGGGTGGAGCTTTAAACACATCGCTGTTTAAATCTGACTTCTTTAAAAATCCTAATGATGTGGCTAATGTTTTTGGTCAAACATCACAAGGAAAAGAAGCCACTGGTCTTTACAAGAATTATCTAAACGAACAAATTAAGCCTGGTTTTGACGAACCATATCGAACCGAGAGGAGAGATGAGGGCGGAGATATTTATGAGTATAAAATCCCAGTTGAGGAATATTGGAAAAATAAATACTATAATGACTTAATAGGTGAAACTCCTGATGTGCTCGAAAATGGTTTTGGTTATGACAAATTTCAGATGCCAACACAAACAAAAACAGCATCAGATTTTAAGGGAGAAGCTCCAATTAGAGACTCATCATCACCTATTTTTAAGAGTGATGCGGTCAACTTATTTAGTAAGTCAGCTATGCAACCAGGACAATTAGCTAAACAGTTATTTAAGACTCCAGCTGCGGTTTACCAACCAAGTCAGCAAAGTCGCTCGTTTGCACTTCCTGAACAAACTAAGACAAATATGTTCAAGATGCCAGATGTTAGCAGTTTAAAAATGCCTCAAACTATACGTAATTTGATTAGCAAGAAAAAAGAAAGCTCTGGTGGTTCGAGTAACTCTGGTGGTTCGAGTAACTCGAGCGGCTCAAACAACTCAGGAGGTTCAAATAACTTCTCAATGCCTAATGTTCCAGCCCAAATTCAAAGTGTGGCTGCAAGATACTCAAGCAATAAAGCTCAAGAGCAGAAACAAGGTGGCGTGAAGCTATCTAGTGGAAAAGTGGCAACAGTTTCGCCTGAGAGACATAAAACATCCTCAGCTGAACTTTCATCTAGTAATAATAAGAGTATTTTCGCTGGCGCAGCAAGCTGGTTAAAAAATTTGTTTAGAAGAAGATAAGGAAAAAAACTATGAATTTCAATCCATTTAAAAAGAAAAAAGAAGATGTGTTTTCATCTGGAGCTTATGGAACAACGGCTTTAAATAGCCTGAATACTTCCACTGGCGGAGCTATCAATAAAACTCTTAATACGAGTAAAAACAACTATAATAATCCTATTGCCAACTCATTGTTACAAGGGAACGGATTGCCACAAACTAAAATTACTGGCAA
>Ga0222626_1001366_pt1 | contig 10896 bp, 5 predicted proteins | sample AntAcemetageno91_FD_179862 | JGI IMG/M metagenome (GOLD analysis project Ga0222626, IMG submission 179862) | Saline water microbial communities from Ace Lake, Antarctica - #91 | ecosystem: Environmental > Aquatic > Non-marine Saline and Alkaline > Saline | place: Antarctica: Ace Lake | collected...
TGGTTCTGGGCTGCGTACTTGGTGACGACACAGACACCTGGTATGAGCGCTCTGCAGTTCCAACGGCAACTCGGCATCAGACGCTACGAGACAGCGTTCCAGATGCTACATAAGCTGCGTGTTGCGATGGTTCGGCCTGAACGAGACCGGATCGGCGCTAAGTGGCCAGTCGAGGTGGACGAGACGTACGTCGGTGGTGCAACACAGGGAGAGGGGCGAGGAAGACACCACAAAACACTTGTTATCGGCATTGTAGAAGTGCTCCCGCGTAAGGAAGCTCTCGGCCCGGACCCTAATCTACCATCTGGCCAGCGTCCTCAGCACATAGGAGGACACGGTCGCGGTTTTATAGCGGGCAGGTGCGCCTCCAAATCATCCCGAACCGCAAGCAGGAAACGCTGGAATCGGTGGTACTGGCTAACGTACAGATGGGCGCGGAAGTGCGAACCGACGGGTGGACTGGCTACGACAATTTGAACAAACTGGGCTACAGACACACAGCCGTGCCAGTCCGAGGTGATCAAGCCAAGACGGATCAGCATCTCCCAATGATCCACATTGTGTTCGGAAACTTGGATGCGTGGCTCTTGGGAACACACCACGGAGTTAGCCCAACACACTTGCAGGGCTATCTCAACGAGTTTGTGTTCCGGTTTAACGGACGATTCTGGCCAATGGTGGCTTTCGATAGTGTGCTAAAGATTGCCACCAGAGTGGAATCGCTGACCTACAGGGCTTTTTACGAAGATGCGAAAACACATACGAATCCCGCAGGATCCGACGATTCTGTGTTAACCGGATAGGCATGGAACCAACAACATAATGTTTTTAATTGCAGATATTCTTTTGCAGGTGAGGAATGGTAGGAATGAATATCCATGAGGTTAATGAAGAAATAATAATAGAAGACATCAAAAATCGCATCCTTCTAACTGGAAATCAAAAACATGAGCAGATTCAAAGAGATAGTATTTCTTTCCAAACCAAAGAGGTTTATGACATCTGTGATTTTACCCAATATCACGACCAAGAGTTTGTAGAAAATGTCTTTCGGGGTGTTTTAAAGCGAGAACCAGATCAAGGAGGGCTGCAGCATTATTTAGGAGTGTTGCGTAGCGGTGAACATACAAAAACAGACATCTTATGTGTTGTCAGATTCTGTAAGGAAGGCCGTAGCAAAAAGGTGAATATTCTTGGAATCAAGAAGCGTTGTTTTTTAGCAGTACTTCACATGATACCTATTATAGGATATGCTCTTAAGTCGCTTTTCACATTATTGACGTTGCCTAAATTGCTAAAGCGAATAGATGAGTTTGAAGCGCATACTCACTCTAAATGGGATGAATTATTAAATAATGATTTGTTGCTCCAAAATGCTACCAAAACTAAGGCAGATATAGTCCAAATGGAAACAAAGGCCGAATACTCCCAGATTGAAGAGTTGCGAACATCGTTTGGGGCGGGACTGGAAACAAAGGTCGAATACTCCCAGATTGAAGAGTTGAGAGCATTGCTTGATAGCAGACTGGAAACAAAGGCCGAATATTCCCAGGTTGAAGAGCTGAAAACATCGTTTGGGGCGGGACTGGAGTCAAAGGCGGAATACTCCCAGATTGAAGAGTTGAGAGCATTGCTTGATAGCAGACTGGAAACAAAGGCCGAATATTCCCAGGTTGAAGAGCTGAAAACATCGTTTGGGGCGGGACTGGAGTCAAAGGCGGAATACTCCCAGATTGAAGAGTTGAGAGCATTGCTTGATAGCAGACTGGAAACAAAGGCCGAATATTCCCAGGTTGAAGAGGTGATAGCATTGCTTGATAGCAGGCTGGAGACAAAAGCGGAACACTCCCAGATTGAAGAGTTGAGAGCATTGCTTGATAGCAGACTGGAAACTAAGGAGGAATATCCCCAGATTGAAGAGTTCGCCGAGATACCTGCGGAAAACTATCTATCCCGAGCCATTGACCTATTTGGCGGGCCTGTTAAGGACGTTGATAAATTTGACAAGACCGGACTTTGTTATTCTCTGTTTGAAAATGCCTTCTATGATCACAACATAGTAATAGAAAAACAAAAGATTTACTTGCCTTACATTCAATCGCACAAGAACAGCAAATGGCTTGATATGGGTTGTGGAAGGGGTGAGTTTATTGAGAACTTATTGGATGAAGGGATTAAGGCCGTTGGTGTGGATATTAACCCTGTTGAGATTGGCAAATTGGGACAAAGAGGATTTGAAGTATATTGTGATGATGCTGTTGACTTCTTGAAGGCATCAGGAAAAACTTATCAAGGCATCTCTGCCTTGCAAGTCATTGAGCATTTTGATCACACTTATCTAAAGGCCTTCATCCAACTCGTTTACGATAAACTAACAGATGACGGACTCATAGTTCTGGAAACAATTAATCCTCATAATCCACTTGCATTTGGCAATTTTCATATAGATGCAACACATAAAGTTCCACTACCCCCTGAACTCATGGTGTTCTTGCTTCAGTGGTATGGTTTTCACAATGTCAAAATTGTATATTCTGCCCCATTGCCAGAACAACTTAGAAGTAGCGATTTTAGACGAAATTATCATGACTATGCTGTTATAGGTTACAAGAGGCGAGCTGATGTTTGATCATTTTAGCGGAAAAATATATCAAGTATTAGAAGCACTAGATTATGGCGATGCGGTGTCAAATCAGGTTCTTCGACTTGACCTTCTGCTGAAGAGCCTTGGGATAACATGCGAAATTTATTCAAAGTATTCACATCCCAAAGTATCTAAGCATACAAAAGGGCTTGAAGACCTTCTTGTGGATGCAAAAGATATAATATTTTACCATTTCTCGGGTTATGCTGAATTCTCTGCAGAAACCGTAATGCGTAAAAATTGCACAAAGATTATCCTATATCATAATATAACGCCGGCGGAGTATTTTCCATTGGGCTCTCCGCAATATGAGTTCTGCTATGAAGGAAGAAAGCAGATTAAAGAAATCTTGGCACTTTTTCATTTCGCAATTGGAGACAGTCAATATAATGTTGATGAATTAATTCAGATGGGAATAAATAAAGGGAATACATCTGTATTGCCTATAATAGTATCTAATCCCCTCAATAGCGTTGACCGCGCTAAAACAGAAAAATTAACTTGGTTGTTCTTGGGAAGAATCGCGCCTAATAAAAGACAAGATGTATTGATCAAACAATTTGCAAATTACCTTAGAGAATATGATTCCAACTCACAACTTTTTCTGGTTGGCGCCTATGATATGAGAGATGAATATTATAAGAAAATCATTCGGTTAATTAGAAAACTGGGCCTTAAAAAATCAGTACATTTAACTGGGAAAGTATCGGATTATGAACTGATTTCCTACTTCCAAAAAGCAGATGTATATGTTTCATTGAGCGAGCACGAAGGATTTGGGGTACCATTAGTAGAATCAACGCACTTTGATCTACCTGTGATCGCGCTTAAATCCTCCGCTGTAGGGGAAACGCTACTAAATAGCCCAGGTCTTATAACCAAAAGTGCCCAGTTGCCTGGAACTGTACATCGGCTATTTTCGGATAAACCTTTTTATGATACTCTTATTGCCCATCAGCAACTTGTCAGGGATAAATACTTGCCATCGACCATCAGGTTTTGTTTAGAACAAATTCTGGAACGACTGATTCCTTCACCGTATCAGTTTAAGACTGTCAGCATTGTTGTTTGTACCTATAACAGAGCTGATTTCCTTGATAGATGCTTAGACTATTTGCAGTATCAAAACAATAGTAGTTTTGAGGTGATTGTAGTCAATGGCCCTTCAGAAGACAACACGTCTCAAGTGCTGGAGAACTACAGAGGAAAGATCAAGATAGCTGAAAATGCTACAAAGAACCTATCAACTTCAAGGAATCTTGGTATCGAACAAGCATCAGGAGATATTGTTGCTTTCATAGATGATGATGCATTGCCTTATGATGACTGGGTTGAGAATCTGCTCAAAGCGTACAACAGTGTGCCATACTTTATTGCAGGAGTAGGCGGGCCAACATTTTATGCGGGCACCCTTGAATATCAGGATCAAGATCTGCAATTCAACACCACTGCCGAAGTCAGACAAAATGTGACAAAAACGGAAACGTCGCTTGGTGGCTGGCACAGATATCTGATAGGTACGAATGCAAGCTTTAGGAGAGATGTTTTATTTGATACCCAAGGATTTGATGAGCAATATGATTACTTCTTAGATGAAACAGATTTATGCTATCGCTTAACAGTAGAGCAAAACTTGCTATTACATTATGATCCGCACGTTTTTGTGCGACACGAATTTGCCCAAAGTGATAATAGACAAGGTAAATATAAATATAATTGGTTTACGATCTGCAGAAATACTGCATATTTCATTTTGAAGGCAAATCCTCATTTGCCCACTAACGATGGAATTGCGTTAATCAACGCCCATATGCAACGAAATAGAAGTCAAAACTTCCAAAATGCTTTCGAGCGAGGAGAAATATCAATATATGAAAGAGACAATTTCATCAGTGAGGTGTGGAGAGGTGTCAAACAAGGGATCGAGGATGCAAAACATCATCGAAAGACAAGGCCTTTGACGGACAAATCAGAAACATTCTTACCTTATAAACTGAACCGTTTCTATCCTGTGAAGGGTAATGGTATTGGTCAGCTGCATATCGTAATTTTGTCCCGGGAATTTACACCTTTTACGAAGAGCGGCGGTATTGGCACTTTATACTATAATTTGGCCAGCGAATTATTGCAAATGGGTCATTATGTGACTGTGGTGACTCAAGGCGACCACAAGGAAGAGTATGTCAGAGGGCGATTTGTTATTGTTACAATTCCAAATAGCTACACTATCGAAGACCAATGGCAAACCGCCGTATTTGTAAATAATATTAACTGGGCAATTAGTGCAAAAGAAAAAATAGTGCAGTTACATGTCCGAAGAAAAATTGACATTATCGATACGGCCTTATGGGATTTTGAGGCGTTTGCATTATTACAAGATAAGTGCCACCAAATACCTGTTTGTGTTCGCCTGGTGACTCCGCTGAAAGTCGCTCTCGAAATTAACCAGTGGCGACTATCAAAAAGGGAACGGAATTTGATGGCGATGGCAGAAAAAGAGGTAATCGAAAAAGCGGATATAGTAATTCCTATAAGTAAGAGTATTGAAAAAACGATCACACAAAACTACAATGTTGAGGCTGACGGTAGATGGCACCGTAGCTACATCGGGATAGCATACTGGCCGTTTTTTGATGTTAATTTGGGTTATAATGATTTAGGCTCACTATCCGGACAACTTACCTTAATCCCATCAGGCACTTATAAAATTTTATTTTTCGGTAGGTTAGAGAAAAGAAAGGGCATAGACATTTTTTTTGACGCGATAAAGAGAGTCGATAGAAATGATATACAGGCACAGTTTATTGTTGCTGGAGAGGACTTGGAAGACTGGCAAGGGAAAGCTGGCTTTGACGAAGGTTTGAAAGACCAAATCATTTTTCTTGGAAGGGTTGAAGATGCCAAAAAGGACATATTGCTCCATTTTGCTGACGTGGTGGTATTTCCTTCAAAATATGAATCGTTTGGTTTAGTTCCGTTAGAAGCATTCGTACATGGTACTCCAGTGATCGCGGCTAATACGGGGGCAATACCAGAAGTTGTCATAGATAACGATTGCGGTTTGCTGTTTGAGCCTGAGAACCCAAGTGATTTAGCAAATTGCATAAAAAAGCTTGCTCAAGACAGAGATCTGCAAACCAGACTATCTATTGGTGCTAAGAAAAGGGTCAGGATGTTGAGCTCTAGAATAATGGCTGCAGAGACAATGGAAATCTATTCTTCGGTACTTATTTGAGAGGTGAAGAGTTAATGATCTCCTTCACACGCCATCAATCACAGAAAATTTAGTTTTGCAAGTCACGCAATAATAAATTTCATCAAATTTATCAGGTAAAAGATCCAAAACCATCAACCCATATTTGGCAGTCAACTGATTTTTGGTTCTTCTCTCCTGTGACTACTATATCAATAGTGTGCTCGCCATCGCCTTCCGCCTCGACCATATATTCAAAACCATATTGATATATATCCCGATATAGATCATGACTCTCTAAATATTCTCCATCCATGTATATCTCTGCAATACCGCTCCAATCTTGTTTTAGGAAATATATTACCGCTAATTTACCCATAAAGGAATAAGATAACTTGTCACCGGTTGTATTGGACATAACCAACGATTTACTAAGAGCATTCGGATTTTCAGTGATAGTCCAATTTCCTATTTTCTTTACTAATTTATCCTCTGCCTTCACATCTAATTCTGCGTAATTCTTGCTGATTTCCGGGGTTATTCTTTTTTGTACTGAGCCGTCGCTGCAGGTTGGGGAAATTAATAAATCCTCTACGACAGTTTTATCTATTTGTGGCTCATTAACATTAAACTTGTACAGCTCACAATTCCGACATCCATCATAGATTTTATTCTCTATTATACATTTTCGCAGCTCCTGGTATTCTCGCCCATTCCATATCTCTTCAAGGCTCTGTTTGAATACATTACCTAATGGACCTCCATTATAACCACCACAACATGGTATCACACCACCATCTATATCAATTTGGATAAAAAAGCCAAATGGATGTTTACAGAAAACATTTTCTTTCTGCGAGATGATCTCCTCATCAAAGCAAGGAGGACATATAAAGGAGAGATCATATTCCTGGCAGACTTTTTTAGCTTGTTTTATAATACTTATTGTAACCCGCTTCCAGTTCACATCTCCTAATAGGTATAAGCTTTTAACATCTGGTGGCAAGTCATCTAAGATATACATATTCATCAATCCGACACCATCTACTTCTAATTCTTTCGCTAACTCTACAAAATTTAAAATATCATGAACGTTCTTTTTAGTCAAAACCATCGTTATATCTATCTTGATCTCATTGGATAACCTTCTTAACTCCTTTATCCCGCTTAATACATTATTGAAATCTACCTGTCTGATTTCTCGGTATAGCTTTTCATTGGATGCATCCAACGAAATCAATATCTCGTCAAGACCATTCTCTATTAACTGCTGTGCACACTTTTTTAATAGTGTTCCATTTGTGAAAACACTCGTATATATTTTTGGATTAGCGTATTTCGCTTGTTTTAGGAAGTACATAAAATCGGGATTTGCAAGAGGCTCCCCAAACCCGTGTAGGTATATCTTATCTACATTTTTTAAAAATGTAGAAATTCTCAGTATAAGCTCTTTTGATGCGTGCGTCCCAAACTTTCTATACTTATGGGGACATGTTAAACATGTGTTTATGTTACATTTATTTGTTGTGTCCAGCAGAAGTTCCATGCTTTCATTCTCTAAGACCTTTTTTTTATCTGCAAAGTTCTGATTTACCTTTTTTATATCCAGGGGTTCCCCTGTAAACTCATTATTAGACATGACCATACCCCCTCTTAATTGCCCCGCCCACAATATTTCATTGTTATTAAATTCAAATTGCCCATCACGCTCCATTAACAACTCATTTCTTTCAAGATCCTCTCGCCACCCATTCTTGATGATAAGTACTTACTTTTTCAGGGAGGGACTATACAGAAATTCCACTTGTGCGTCAAGGAAAAAGGAACCACAACATATGGGGTGTTACGTTAGATTGGGAATCTGAGGTTCTTCAGAAATATGGATTGGAATAAGATAGGGGTTTCAAGTAGTGGAAATTGACGTCATTTGGTAGAAAAGCGTCCAAACATTGGGGGGCAAAATAGCCTTCCGTAACGGGGGCTGTTATTCAAAAATTTTCAACTATATGATGCTTTCATTTTTGAATCCTAAATTCGAAATTCGAAATCCGAAATAGTGCCTGAACAGCGTTTTCGTTAAGTCACTATTTAACCGAAATGCCGAAATAGGGCAGAATAACTGACAAGAATTGTTATATATGATTGAGGATGGGGTACTGAACGCGGTAACCCCGAGACCCTTGAAAAAAGGTTCGGTTTTGGTCAAGTTCAAGCCTCCGGCCCGTAAGACTTACGTCCTAAGCGAGAAGGTAAAGCCCTTAAGCAATTGAATACAGGGGAGATTTAGCTATTTAAAATGTAAGTCTTCTGCCGAGATAGGGCAAAAGACGCGGCGCTGCCTCAAAGGCCTGACATCGCGCAACCATAGAAAGTCTGTCGAAAATTTATTTGTCGGTATAAAATTTGCATACCTTATAGAAGAAACCGCAATCCTTCTCTCACTAAGGTGTGATCTTCGGCAATAACCAGACGATAGGGGCTTTTCAAGATAAACTCCTTTCAGGCCATTAATCATATTTAAGGGAAGAACGCATCCGACTGTAATTTTATGTACGCATAATATACCACTTTTCTACGGAAAAAATACAGTGTTGACCTTATTTACAACGTTTAGGACTCCATGTAAAGTGCTTCGCAGTAATAACTTGCATACTGCCAATTCATCCATGAAACTGCCCTTAATATTAATACTTTATCCATTGTCGGCATGAAAAATGTAAAAATTTTATTGACAACTCTCCCCAAGAAGAATATCATTAGACGCCAAATAGAACTTTAGGGATCATAAAAAATGTTTTAATAGTTGGGAATGTGAATATATTCTAAAATCAATTATAACAAGGAGGAGAAAATGAAATTTAAGAAATTGGCTATCCTTTGTGCACTGCTAATAGCGGTCGGCTCATTCACAATTTCCAATGCGAATGCAGCTGAATGGCAGATCGTGGGTACAGTGATTAGGACGGGGATGATGGGTGATGCACCTCAAATTATAATTAAGGATACTGCCGCCAATCTGTGGGGTGCACCTGTTGCTCCTGCTGTTGCAAATGAAATATTGGCAACTGCTCTAACTGCTATAGCAGGCGGTCTAACTGTTGTTGGAGTATATGACACAATTGCTGCGGAATGGCTGGATCTTATTATAATGATCGAATAAAGGTTGCATTCTGACTGGGTTGCCTGGCCCGCCTTTATTAGTAGGCATCACACTATTTGTTCAAGAGGATGGATGGTTACTGTCGTTTTTTCCGGAGGGACGGTCAGGACTTGAGAAAATAACCTGCTCGTTCTTCCGGTTTGACTTCTGCATTACGGAGTCGCCGATGCATATATTTGGGAGGTCCACCCTTAGGCTGCCGCCCAGAATCCGATTAACCTATATTGCTTACCTTCATTTGCCGCATTTCTCGGCTTTTTTTCTCATCCCAAGTTATGTTACCGCTAAAATCCTGACTAAATTTCCTGTAAATTGAGTAAAATGCAACATCAAAGTTCGGACCCGGTTGAAGGAGTCCAATATGAAAGATGCCCATGATTATATCTCTTTCCTTCCCATAAAATACACACCGGACGAGATATTTCGCTTCTCATCATATGTCACATATTGATCAAGCTCCTTAAATGTTTCATATAATTCCTTGTATTTTTCTTCACCCAGGTGCTTTATTATACTTGTATTTCTTATCATCCAATCAAAGGTGAATGAAAGATCCCCGAACCAGCCGCTCTCTTTTTTCTTAAATTGTCGCAGGAGCTGCTCTATACCCCAGATTGTGGTATTGAAATAATGATAGGGAGCGGCATGGAGCGGCTGCATAAAAGCGCTCTCTGCCCAGAGGAGTCCGCCTGGCTTGGTAACCCTGAACAATTCCCGAGCAGCCTGGAACGGGTCTGCCATATGTTCTATGACAGCCTGGCTTAAAACCAGGTCAAAAGTATTACTTTTGAAAGGCAATTTGTGCCCATCACCAAAAATATCCGGGAGTTCAAACTTCAAGTATTCAAAATTAATATACCTATCATCATCAAACTGCCTGTCACCTCCACCGCAATCCAGGATATACCCATCTTTCGGGACCTCTTTTAAGAGTTTCAAGAATCCAGGCGGATAAGGATTACCCCGATTTTCTATATGATGAATGTACTTATTAACAACTTTCCCATCAGTATACAACGTACAGGAATGAAATATTACCTGATTAGCACTGGTTTTTTCATTTTTCTCACATAAAGGAATTATTTCAATATTATGCGGTCCGTAAGGCATATCTGGAAAGCCGCCAAACGTTTTTCTTGTTGAATTTCCATTATGAAAAAGATCAAAAACAAATTCCTGGTATCCGTCTACAAGAATCTTTACTTTTCCGCTCCAGGGGTGACAAAGAAAAGTGATCTGGAAATTGATGCAATCCGCCATAATGCGTATTTTGTCTTTTCCGGTAATGCCAGGTGAACACTTATAAATCTCGTCAATGATTTGCCAATCACCTATATAGCCAATATAATCATGACCCGGCATAAGAACGATTTGAGCAGGCTTATCATTCTTTCTGACTGGCAGTTCACCTTTTTTCAATTTTCGTCTGTTAGATTTTATGTCAGTCTTCCTGTCAAAGTGAATAAAGTCATATTTATAATCATCTATTCTGCCTACAATATCTTTGCATTTTTTACAGAAAAAAGCCCCTGTCTTGACATCGCCACTGGTAATCAGTTCAGGATAGAGGGTTAATTCTCCATGACAATCAGGACAACATAATACAGAAATGATCAGATCTCTTTGCAAAATTTCCTCTCTGAAAGTAGTATTGTTTGAAGAACAATCTAAAATTGATGGCCTCGTAAAAAGGCTCCAAGGCCGTCACTCCCGCGAAAGGGGGAGTCTCCCGCCGCGGGATTGATTTTCCTGGATTTCCGTTTTCACGGGAATGACAATAACGGGTGCTTTCTGACTTTTTACGAGTTCATCAAAATTGAAATAGTAAAACCGGTGCAGTTATCTTGTGTTTGATTCTTTGTTACTGATTAACTTTTCATAAATTGTGATCAACACCTT
>Ga0222626_1001368_pt1 | contig 10891 bp, 5 predicted proteins | sample AntAcemetageno91_FD_179862 | JGI IMG/M metagenome (GOLD analysis project Ga0222626, IMG submission 179862) | Saline water microbial communities from Ace Lake, Antarctica - #91 | ecosystem: Environmental > Aquatic > Non-marine Saline and Alkaline > Saline | place: Antarctica: Ace Lake | collected...
GATCAGTGTTCCCGTTGCCTTCAATCTTTTTTCCGTTTTTATATTTAGAAACTTCACGTTTTCCCTTATTATCAAAAACCACCTTTGCAAGGTCGCTATTCTCTTCATATTTTACTTTTTTAACATTTACATCATATTCTGACTCTTTTTCATTTTTTATTTTCTTTAAATTTACCGACTCCCCAGCATTTTCAGTTGCTTGTCGGTAGTATTTTATCTTTGTTTTTCCATTTTTGTCTTTATATTTTCCGAGTTCGAACTCTTCATCTCCGTCATCATTTCGAAGAACAAAAACTTCTTTTGTCTTTTTGTTTTTGTACTTCTTTTTATTGTCATTATTGATTATTTCCTTCCACCCTTTCTTTTTTGCTTCCTCTGGTTTTTTTTCAACAAGAGTTTTGAGGTCATCAAGCATGTCAAGAGTTCCTTGTCTTAGTTCTTCGGATGACCGGACAATAGGATCTTTATCCCGAGATTCTTGGTATACAAATCGAGTATTTTTGCCGTTCTGGAATTGGAAAATTTTCATGATTTTCAAATAAATCCAGATATTATACCACATTTAGCGGAAAAACTCAACAAAACCCTTGATATCACAGCTTTCTTCTCAAAAATATCAAAGATTTTTCAACCCCGGGGTTGATTCAGTATTTGATGTCACAATGATGGGGTTTTAAATTCCTGCCGTCTGCAAAGTAGTAATCCTTGCGTCAAACGCCTCTTTCATATCCTTATTTCCAAAGTATTTATCAACTTTTGTGACAATATCGGGGATTGTTGCTGCTTTATTAGTAATCTCATCAATTACACCTTTTGCTTGAGCTGTTAAGTCTGATTTACGGTTGTTTATTTCCGAATAATCAAGATCATTAATATCAAGAATATTTGTAGTATTTTTCATGTTAAACATTTCCATTTTTTTGATAATGAGATTTTTTTCTTGAAGAGCCGTGATAACCTCGTCTATATTGGAGTTATCTATTTTTATAGCGGGAAGTCTTTGGGAAAATGTATTTAGAAGATAATCTTTCTGACCCTGAATTGTCAGGGTTTTGATTTCCCCATTCACAATTACTAGAGTGTTTCTTGCTAAATTTCCAACAACAGGGAGATGGGGTGCTGATTGAATATTTGCTCCTGAAAACTCCTTAAGATTTGGGAAGTCCACAAGATAGAAACTCGCTGCAGGAGCATATAAATCAGTAAGATTTCGCAATGTTGTTGGGATTCCGGTGGCATTGCCTACCCATAGATCGGTTATATTATTGAGTGGTGCTAAAAAGGAGACATCAGAAATATCGGTTTTGATTCTCAGATTTGAAACTCTTTTTAAATATTTGATATCGTCAAGAGTTAAATTCGAAATGAGATTTGAACTCAAGTCGAGCTGACCAAGTGAGGTGTTTACGTCTTCTGGTTTTTTGAGACTCCCATCATATTCCATAAAAATAGCACAAGTTGTTACGGAAGCAGACATCTGATCGATGTCGTAATCGGTGCCTTCTGCACTTTCTGCCGCCTCCAACTTTTCAATCTTCTCATTAAATTTATCCAGCATTTCTGTATTTCCATTTTCGTCATCAAGGGTTTGTGCTAATGCAGGGATTGTTGCTGCAGGATCAGTGAGAGCATCAATAGCTTCTAATGCTGCTGTTTTTTTACCTTCTGCATTTTTTTCTAGTGCCGCAATTGCATCCGTGGTTTCTTTAAGGCGAGTTTCATGACCGTTGATCGCTTCATCAAACCATTCCTTCAACGGTGCACTCTTATCGAGTATTTTTTTATATTTCACTCCCCATTCTTTTACGGCTCCCAACATGTTAGAGATATTCGTACTTCGTGTTTCTAGAGCTGGAAGAGTTTCAGTTCCTGTTAGTGCTTCAAATGATTTAAAAGATTGAGAAGGAATCCCCATAGCTTCGACAGCTTTGTTGTAATCTTCTTCCTTCCAAGAATTTGTATATTCAGGAATGAGCAGGTAATCCTCAAGTTTTTTGACAACTTCATCAGAAGCTTCCTCAGAGTTTGCTTCATTCAACGTATTCACTAGCTCATCAGGTGTGATTGGTTCCACTTTTTCATTGCTCTCAATGCTATTCTTGCCCCCCTCCATAAGTTTATTCATTTCTCGAGCAAAATCAGAATCTTCCGTAATTTGAAATAAAGTTTCGTCATTCTTCAATGTTTGAACAGCTTCTCCTTGATCAGTATCCGTTGGCGTATGTGTTGAAACCTGGGCTGTAGCCTTTTGCTCTTTTGCAACTGTCTTTGTATGTTGAGCTCGTACTTCGAGTGCTTTCTTTTTTCCATACCATTCATTCAAATTTACCAACTGCTTCGCAGATAAAGCTGAACTATTGAGTTTATATCCATCAGGGAGTTTAAGTTTCTCTCCTGGAAAAATGAGATCAGGGTTTCCACTTCGGAGATTGTTTTTATTTACGGCATAGACGTCTTTCCACTTCGGAGTATTTCCATTCGCATCCCTACAGAAGCTCACAATATCAGAGATTGTATCTCCCGGTTGAATTGTGTAATTCGTAAGGAGGTCATTGATTTGTTTTTCAAATTTTCCTTCTTTAACTTTAAAATCTTCGGTTTTTTGATCAATAGCACTCGCTACAACATCTTCATTAAAATTTCCTTTTGTCTTAATCCTTTTGTCGTCTTTATATTTTGCTACGGTGCGACCTGTCTCCGCTTCAGTGGCTACCACTTTTTTTAGATCATTTGTTTTATTGTTTTCATATTTCATCTTAAGATCCACAGTTGATTCATTCTCCTTTCCTTCGTTCACAGTTACATCTTTCGCTTTTATTTTCTTTATATTTTTAGGATCAAAAGCGTCTTTGTCTCGAGCATAGGTTTTTATTTTTTCTTTTTTCTTTGTGTCTTTGTATTTTACAAGATCGAGTTCTCCATCCTTATCTTTATCCATAAAAAGAACAGTTTCGCCCGTTTCCTTTTTTTTCCATTTCTGTTTCCCTTTTCGGTCTGTCGTTTTTTCCCATCCAAGATCTTTAAGTTTTTCTTCGTTTCCTTCTAAAACAAGCACTTTTAAATCTTCGAGCATAGCTCTTGTTTGTTGATTCAGCTCTGTTGTTGCTTGTAGAACGGGATCTTTTTTCGGACTCTCTTGGTATAAAAACCGAGTATTTTCGCCGTTCTGGAATTGAAAAATTTTCATGATTTTCAAATAAATCGAGTCATTTTACCATATTTATCGAAAAAACTCAACAAAACCATTGACATTTCCGCTCTTTTCTCCAAAATATCGCCGAAATTTTTTTACAATTCTATGACGCAAAAAGACCCCGTTATCGTGAAAGTATCAGGACCCCTTGTGGTTGCCGAAAACATGGAAATCTCAAAGATGTATGAGGTAGTTCGTGTTGGTGAGGAAGGTTTGATTGGAGAGGTTATTCGACTCGACAGTGGAAACGCTTCTATTCAAGTGTACGAAGAAACTGCTGGTATTGGACCAGGAGAACCAGTGAAATTGACAGGACAAACCTTGTCAGCCGAGCTTGGACCCGGACTTCTTGAAACTATTTACGATGGAATCCAACGTCCATTGAAAGTGCTTGAGGAAAAATCAGGACACTTTTTGGCTCGTGGTATTTCTGCAGAGGGACTTGATCATCAAAGAAAATGGGATTTTGTAGCGAAAGCTGCAGTCGGAGACACTGTGAGCGAAGGAGATGTTTTGGGAACAGTACAAGAAACGACATTGATTGAGCATCTTATTATGGTGCCAGTGGGGATCCAAAATGCGAAAGTAGAATCAATCAAAGGGGGACAATACAATGTAACCGAAAAAATAGCAGTACTGAAAGAAGGTGATAAGAGACACGAAATTGAAATGCGTCATTTTTGGCCAATTCGAAATCCACGAAAAGCACAAAAGCAACGAATCCCAGATGAACCACTTCAAACAGGAGGACGTTCAACGGATATGTTCTTTCCACTTGCGAAAGGAGGTGCTGGATGTATTCCTGGACCATTCGGATCTGGAAAAACAGTGACGCAACAAAGTTTAGCGAAATACTGTGATGCACAAGTGATTGTGTATATCGGATGCGGAGAACGAGGGAATGAGATGACAGAAGTATTGAACGAATTTCCAAAATTGATCGATCCAAACTCAGGAGAACCACTTATGCGACGAACAGTGATGATCGCAAACACTTCAAACATGCCAGTGGCAGCACGAGAAGCGTCTGTGTACACGGGGATTACAATTGCGGAGTATTATCGAGATATGGGATACAACGTGGCGCTCATGGCAGATTCGACATCTCGTTGGGCTGAGGCGATGCGTGAAATTTCAGGACGTCTTGAAGAGATGCCAGGAGAAGAAGGATATCCAGCGTATCTTGGATCAAAAACAGCTGAGTTCTACGAACGAGCCGGAGCGGTAGATTGCTTGGGATCAGATGATCGAAAAGGAACGTTGACAGTTATTGGAGCGGTTTCGCCTCCAGGAGGAGATCTTTCAGAACCAGTGTCTCAAAACACATTGCGTGTGACAAAGACATTCTGGGGACTTGATGCGAAATTAGCGTACCAACGACACTTCCCAGCCATTAACTGGTTGAAATCTTACTCTTTGTACCTTCCAAACTTGGAAAAATACATGCGAGAAAATGTGGCTCAGGATTACTGGGACGTTCGTAGCGTTGCGATGGGCTTATTGCAACAAGAATCTAAACTTGAAGAAATCGTGAAATTGGTAGGACCAGACGCATTGTCTGTGAAAGAAAAATTGATTCTCTTGGTTTCAAAATCAATTCGAGAAGATTACCTTTACCAAGATTCATTCAGTGATACTGACGCATATACAAGTGCTGAAAAGCAATACGAAATGCTCAAAGTTATTACGGCTGTTTACGAAGAAGGTTTGAAACATGCAGACAAAGAAGACTTCGACTTCTCAAAGATTGAAGAGCTTCCAGTGATGCAAAAAGTAGCGAAGATTAAAGAAGTTGAACTCAAAGACGGAGACAAATCTGGATTTGAAAAAGTTCGATCAGAAATAGTTTCTTCTTTCGGCGCACTGTAAGAACTTATTACAGAATAAATAAAAACCCCCGCAGTGCGGGGGTTTTTTGTATCCAGCTATCCGAAGCGTCGAACATCTGGGCCATCCAGTGGAGTTTCATCTTCTGTTATCGTTTTTACACGTTGGGAAACGTCCTTCATTTTTTCTCTCATGGAGGGTTCCTTTGAGAGACGTTCATAAAAGAATTGGCGTTGCTCTGGTGTGCGATAATCGTCGAATTTGAGATCTGGAATTTTTCGTAACTGAATACATTGTTCTTTCATTCGATTCACTTCAGAGAGAATGAAGTTCGCTTCCACAGGGAAAGCGATTACAAGTTCTTCAGCGTACAAATCTACACCACTGATTTCATTCTGACGGAGTAGGTTAGCAACCTGTCTCTTGAAAATGTTTTTATCAAAAGATTCTCCCATCTCTGGAATATTTCGATTCTGGTTTTCTAATGGTTTCATTTTTTTAAATTTTAAGAATAAGTAATAGTTTCTGAAATTGCGTTCAGCAGTGGTAGATGGAGTTACGAAAAAAATTATTCATATAAGAAAAAACCGGCAATTCGCCGGTGGGAAAAAGAAATAGATTTATTTCAGGCTACATGAGCACTCCACCGACGAGTATGTCAGTGTGATGATGCGCGCAAACAAAAGCCAAAAAGTCCATGTACAGGAGAGTGTAGAATAGATTTTTACTTCGTCAATTTTTTCTTTTTCGGTACAATCAACCCGATGGCAAAATTTAACGTATCAACACCAAGTGGTTTTGTAGAATTTACTCCCACCCAAGAGCGAGAACGACAACGCTGGATCGGGGTTATTAAATCTGTTTTTGAGCGACATGGATTTCCTCAAATCGATACGCCACTTGTTGAACGAGCGGAGAATTTCACAGCCAAAGGAGGGAACCCAAAAGAGATTTATGTGCTCGATAGACTCCTCCGAGAAGATGCCATTGATCAGGACAAAGATCAGCGAGCAATTCGCTTCGATCACACGGTGCCATTGGCGCTGTATGTGGCTCGGCATTTTAACGATCTCACGTTTCCGTTTCGTCGCTCTGCGATTGGGCCGGTGATGCGTGGAGAACGAGCACAAAAAGGACGATTCCGTCAGTTCGATCAATGTGATATCGATGTGATTGGAAATGGAAGTTTGTCACTCCGAAATGACGCCCAAATGGTCGCAATTATTGTCGAACTTTTTGAAGAGCTTATGCCCGACCAAAAATTTGTGGTGAAGATAAATAATCGAAAAATTTTAACAGGATTATTTGATCAATTAGGAATTACAAATGATGAATGGAAAAACGTATTAGGCGTGGTCGATGATCTTGAAAAAATTGGTCATGAAAAAGTTCAAAAAGGACTGGAGGAACTCGGACTTTCAAAAGAGGTCTCAGAGAAAATTTTAGCCTTTACTGAAATCGCAGGAACGAATGATGAGATTCTCAAGAAAGCAGCAGAACTTTTGGGAGAACCAGCAGGAGAACTTCAAGAGGTTGTGAAGACGCTTCGAGAAATGAATATTGATGAATCACTGTTCCAAGTAGACCTCTCAATCGCTCGTGGACTCGATTACTACACGGGAACGGTGTATGAGACTAACTTGATTGGATACGAAGGACTCGGGTCCGTATGCAGTGGGGGACGATACGATGATCTCGCAAACGTCTTTACGAATAAAGATCTGCCAGGAGTGGGAATCTCAATTGGACTGACACGTCTTCTGTGGCAGTTATTTGACGCTGAGATTATCAAACCAACACAAGCCTCATCAAGTGATGTGATCGTGCTTACACGAGGAGAAGAGTACATGAAGGATGCTTTGGAAATTGGGGCACTGATTCGAAAAGAGGGTATTGCTGTTGAGAATTATTTAGAAAATAAAAAGACGGATAAACAGATTGATCACGCTCGAAAAAAAGGAATTCCAATCGGAGTAATTGTGGGAAAAGACATTATGGTGGAGAATTTTGAAAGAAAAGAACAAAAGGAGGCGTCTAAAGAGAGTGTTGTACAAGCAATTAAATCGATTTCGTAGCTCTCGGTTTTTAAGCTCAAAGGAGAAGTTTGACATTTGTGTTTACCCGCCTATTTTGGCATGCCTTACCCCTTGATTTTTGGCTTAAAAAGTGGTATAATGAGGAGAAGGATAAAAAAATATCAATGCGAAAAATATATAAACGGCTTCTCAAACGATATAAGAAACATTACAAAAAACACTGTACTTGGAAAAATGCGAAGATTTTAATTTCGACAAAAGTAATTATCGTAGCAGGGATAGTGTTCGTTGCACTTTTTCATACACTCTCGGATAAATCAATCGAGGAAGAAGTATTTCCTGAAATAACGATAAAAACAGTGGAAGTGATTCCATTTTCTCAGTGGTCACCAGATGCTTCTCGAGAAGTTTTGGCAACAGTGGCTTCAAGTGGAGAAGTGGATATTTTGGCAGAAGTGACGGGAACGATTGCGAAAACGCATGTTGAAATTGGAGATGAAGTTAGTAAAGGGCAGCTCTTGGCGAGCTTTCAATTGTCGAACGATGCCACACAAGTCGTGTACGACAATGCTATCCGGAGTATGGAATCAACGCGGCTCGCAACACAGAACACCGTGAGCTCTGCACAAATCTCATTGCAAACAGCGCAACAGTCATTGGCGCAGACCAGATTGAATGAAGCACAAAATTACACAAAGGTGTTTGAACAACTGAAGACAAAAACACGAAATTCGGAAACCACAGCAACAAATGCACTCGACTGGGCCGATCGGATTCTAAAAGCCTCTCCTCGATTCCGATATGAGACGGATATAGCGCGATCTCAAATTGGAGCCAATGATACTGTTAAAAAACAAGATGTGAAGAATATGGTTGAAACGATTGTCTTTGCAAAAGATAAACTCCCAACACTGTCGACGTTTCAGCCGAGAGATACGGACTTCATTCGTTACGGACAAACACGATTAGACTTTCTTGAAGATATACAGATGGTTGTTCGGGATATGGTGGATCTCATTCGTCAAACATCAGTGTCTCGAAAACTTTCATCAACGAATAAAGCAACATATCAAGCAGCGGCAGAAGGATTTTCAGCGAGTATAGACGCAGCGATTCTTACTCTCGAAACACAAATTGAAGCGGCGCGATCAGAAAATCAACGAAACAGACTTTCAATCCTTACCAAAGAAAATGCAGTTCGAAACGCAGAGGCAGCACTTGAATTAACACAAGCACAAGCAGATTCTTCAATCTCAAGTGCCCAGAGTTCAGTATCGCTTGCTCGAGCATCCCAATCAGATTTGCAGATACGAGCTCCGTTTGCTGGAACGATTGCCAATAAAACAGTCACATCATACGACCGAGTAAGCGCTGGAGAAACGCTCTTCACAATTGTTTCAGGAGATGTTGTGCCGAAGCTCAAAGCGACGGTGACAAGTGATGAACTCAAACGAATGCAGTCAGCACCAGAAAATATTTCAGTGATTCTTCCAAATGGAGGACGAAAGACACTAGAGATGTTCTTGGTTGCCGGAAGAATGAATAGTCTTACTCAAAAAATAAACGTGGAGTTTCCATTGGAATCTCTGGACGAGGACATTCTTGTGGGGAGTTATGTAAAATTGTTGCTCCCTGTTAAAAACGGTATTCCAAATCTTTTGCCCATTTCTGCGGTAAGTTTTGAACCTGGGGGAGCGGAAGTCATCGTCATTGACGAAGGTATCGCTCGTCGAAAACAAGTTCAAACGGCAAAGATTATCTCAGACAGCATCGAGATTGCTGGAGGAATTGAAGCGGGGGAATTAGTCGTTAGATTCCGTAACCGTGTAACAGCGGGTGAGGAAGTACACACAAAATAATGCAAGAAACACTTTCTCGATTTTGGACATATATGCTCGATCGATTTCGGATCGTGACATTGCTTCTCATCTTTATCATTGTTATGGGAACGGTGTCATTTATGACTATCCCACGAGAAACAGAACCGACAATTGATATTCCAGCGGCGACGGTAACGACCATCTGGCCAGGGGCTTCGCCGGGGGATGTAGAGAAACTTATTACACACAAAATAGAACGAGAAGTGAAGAACTTAGATAATTTAGAAACATTTACTTCATTCTCTCGGTCTGGAGTTTCGATTATTATGATCGAATTTGATATTGATAGTGATAAAAATATAAATCTTCAAAAATTGAGAGAGAAGATTGATAATTCAAAAAGAGACCTACCCGATACGATCTTAGATGATCCAGAGGTGACGGAGATATCGATTTCGGATGTTCCTATTGTGACACTTATGTTGTCAGGAGATTTTGCGTGGTCAGAATTGAAGCAGTTTTCAGATATATTGGAAGAAGAGTTTGAAACGGTAACGAAAGTGAAACGAGTAAATGTGAAAGGAGCCCCAGAAGATGAGGTGCATATTGTGCTTGATCCAGTGAAGCTGGAAGCCCAAGGGATTAGCGTGAGTGAAGTTCTCAATGCAATTCGTGCAGCCCATAGAGATATGCCATTGGGATCAGTGACGGTCGATGGACAATTGATTGAAGTAACAGTGCGAGCAGAGATGGAAACCGCGAGTGAGTTCGCCGATGTTCCTGTGAAACTTTCAGGAAACACGATTATTAAGATTTCAGACTTAGGAGTAGTGCGTCGCGAATTTGAAAAATTCGAAGTCGAGACTTACTTCTCTACTTCTGATAGAGAACAGCCGGCGGTGCAAATTGAAGTTATTAAATCCGCGGAAGATGGAAATGTTCTGAAGATGGTAGGGAATATTCTTTCGCGAGTAGAAGAGTTGAAAGCGAATGGAACTTTACCACAACATCTGGAAGCAACGGTGACGTACAACCGAGCGGATGAAATACAAGAAAGTTTGGATACACTCACGCGTAGTGGAACACAAACATTGATTCTCATTGCGATTGTAATGTTTGTTTTTGTTGGATGGCGTGAAAGCCTTTTGGCGGCGGTTGCCATTCCGCTTTCGTTTTTAATTGCGGTCATGGTACTGAATTTTCTGGGGCGCAGTTTTAATGGGATTTCATTGTTTGCTTTAGTGCTTGGAATAGGGTTGCTGGTGGATAATGCCATTGTGATCGTAGAAGGGATGAGTGAATCGATCCATCAGAAAAAGATGAAACCAAGAGATGCTGCAGTGGAAACACTGCGCGTGTTCAGATGGCCATTGATTGCGGGGACGTTGACAACCGTGTTTGCATTTTTGCCAATGCTTTTCTTTGTTTCAGGAGTGATGGGGGATTTTATTTCTGTGATTCCGATCACGGTAACAACAGTTCTTGTCGGGGCATTGATTGTGTCATTGCTCATTTTGCCTTCTGTTGCACGGCAGTTCTTTCTCTTTATTCCTCCAAAGAAGAAACGAGAGAATAAAGGACTTATAAAAGTGCAGGCGTGGTACGAACGTACGATGAGAAAAATTCTCAAGAAACGATCACGCATGATTGCGGTGCTCGGAATTTCTTTCGCAGTGTTTGCCTTTTCATTTTCATTAGTGGTAACGAATCGTGTCCCTGTGGAAGTGTTTCCATCGTCTGATTTTACTTTTTTTAATGTAAATTTTGAGTTTCCAGAAGGGACGAATCTAGATGAAACACGAGAATTAATAGAACCTGTTTCAAAAGAACTGAGAGTGTTTTTTGAACCTCAAGAAAATGGAGAAGTGTGGCTCAAGAATTTTGTTTTTACCGTGGGATCAGCGCAAGAGTTCCAACGACGAGGAGAGGGATCGGCGGGAACACCTCAAGAAAACTTCTTGGGACTGACAGTAAACCTCACAGAAAAGATAGATCGGGAAGCGAAATCGTATGAT
>Ga0222626_1001375_pt1 | contig 10829 bp, 10 predicted proteins | sample AntAcemetageno91_FD_179862 | JGI IMG/M metagenome (GOLD analysis project Ga0222626, IMG submission 179862) | Saline water microbial communities from Ace Lake, Antarctica - #91 | ecosystem: Environmental > Aquatic > Non-marine Saline and Alkaline > Saline | place: Antarctica: Ace Lake | collected...
TCTCCTGAGTCACAGTTTTCCTGTTAGAAAATTCGTAGTTAATTTGTTCTTTACATTTAGCATAGGAAACCTTATATTACAAAGTTTATTTTTAATGAGTGATTTCGATAAAGATATACTCCAAATTAAATAGGAGAGTTAGTTATGGCACGAATCACGGTAGAAGATTGCCTGGAAAAGGCGGATAATCGGTTTGGATTGATTCACCTCGCAGCCAAACGAGTTCGTCAATTGCAAAAAGGCGCAGAACCACTAATTGTTTGCAAAAATAGAGATATTGTGGTGGCACTCAGGGAAATAGCTGCTGGTGAGGTCTTTAAAGCCAGAAAGGATGACGGGGATTTAGCGGAAATCCCATCCGAAAATGAACCGGAACCTCCGGATCTGGAAACGGGTAAAGATGAAGAGGCGCCTGAAGAAAAGTGACTACCTATAGGAGAGATTATTACGAGATCCTAAGCGTTTCCAGAGATTGCGGAGATCAGGAGCTCAAGAAGGCCTATCGAAAGATGGCCTTGAAATATCATCCAGACAAGAATCCCGGTGACAAAGAATCTGAGGAGAGTTTTAAAGAAGCTGCCGAAGCCTATGAGGTCTTGAGAGACTCGGAAAAACGACAGATCTATGACCAGTATGGTCATGAAGGTTTACAAGGCACCGGGTTTAGAGGTTTCAATGGGTTTGAGGATATATTTTCAAGTTTCGGAGATATCTTTGAGGGCTTTTTCGGTTTTGGCAACAGGGGGGGAAGGACCCGAGCCAGGCAGGGAAAAAGCCTGCGGTATGACCTGGAACTGACCCTGGAAGAGGCCTTCCACGGGACAGAAAAAGAGGTCACCTTTCATAGGCTGGAGGCCTGCCTGACCTGCAACGGTTCCGGCGCGAGTCCCGGCAATGAACCCCAGACCTGCCCCACGTGCCAGGGCAGGGGTCAGGTGATTCGATCTCAGGGCTTTTTTCAGGTCAGCACAACCTGCCCAGCCTGCCACGGCCAGGGAGAAATAATCACAGATCCCTGTCCGGATTGCAGGGGTGGTGGAAAAATTCGGGTCGAGAGAAGTATCAGTGTGAAAATTCCCTCAGGCGTTGACACAGGGTCTCAATTGAGATTGAGAGGAGAGGGTGAAACCGGAGAGTATGGCGGACCGCCCGGAGATCTCTTTGTCGTTATTCACGTCAAAGAACACGAATTTTTCAGGCGGGAGGAAGAAAACCTTATATGCCAGATTCCCATCTCATTTGTGCAGGCTGCCTTGGGCGATACTTTGATGATCCCCATGTTGGATAATGAGGAAGGCCACGAGCTCGTCATTCCCCGTGGCACTCAACCCGACGAGGTGATTAGGATACCTGGAAAAGGGATGGCCAGTCTGAGAGGGTATCGTAAAAGGGGAGATCTTTATGTCAAGATTGTGGTAAAGATACCAAAAAAAACAAACCAGCGCCAGAGGGAACTATTAGAGGCTTTTGCAGAGACAGAGGATTTAGCCTTATCTAATAAGAAGAAAAATCCTAAGGGCTTCTGGAAAAAAATGACGAAATAAAATCCCCCGAATTTATCCCAACTATGGGATTTATTCAGGTTTGATGGTAATAGTAAACAGAGATAAATGTCATCTTTTCCGGAATGGAGAGATCTATGTTAAGTAAGAAAAATCAGAAGTATTTTGAAGTTCTGCTCAACGAGAGGCTGGACGCCCTCTTGGATGAAGCCACAAAGACTGTCAGCGGTATGACCGACCACGGACAAACTTTCCCCGACCCCACGGACAGGGCAACTTTAGAATCGGAAAGGAATTTTACCCTCAGGATTCGGGACAGGGAGAGGCGACTGATTTCAAAAATCAAAGCGGCCTTGGACAGGCTTGACCAGGGTACTTTTGGAATCTGTGAAGAGTGTGGTGAAGATATCTCTGATAAAAGATTGAAGGCTCGTCCAGTGACAACCCTCTGTATTAAGTGTAAGAAAGAGCAGGAGAATGAGGAAAAGCTTAAGGGGCTGTAGAATTGACAATTGAAGATCTCTGTAGTGACGAGACCTGTCTATTATGATATGGTTACCCCATGGCAGAGCCCGCAAAAAAAAGTAATACGAAAAAGCAGCCCCAAAAAATTCACGAAGAGGTCATAACTACCCACATCAACGCTGATTTTGACGCGCTCGCTTCCATGTTAGCTGCCAGCAAACTCTACCCTGACGCTACCCTTGTTTTCCCTGGTTCTCAAGAAAAAAACCTCCGCAATTTCTTTCTCAATTCCGTATCATACCTATTCAACTTCGCCAAGGTAAGACAGGTTGACCTTGACCACATTAAAAGACTCATCCTTGTGGATACCAGGCAGAAAAACCGTATTGGTAAATTTGCCCGATTAGCGGGGAAAAATGGGGTTGAGATCCATATATACGATCACCATCCAGATTCCTCAGATGACATACATGGGGACGTAGAGGTTGTTCGCAAAACCGGCTCAGCCACGGCGATTCTCACTCGTCTTATCATAGAGAAAAAAATCCCTGTATCTCCTGAGGAGGCCACCATTATGTGCACCGGAATCCACGAAGATACCGGTTCTTTCACCTTTGCTTCCACCACGAGTGAAGATTATGAGGCTGCTGCATGGCTCGCTAAACAGGGAGCTGACCATAATATCATCTCGGATATGCTGACCCGGGAATTAACTACGGAACATCTATGGCTATTGAACGATCTCACAAGATCTGCCACTACTCGCGTTATCAACGGTGTGGAGGTTGTCATTACCAAAGTGATAACAGATGAATACATCGCGGATTTTGCAGTTCTTGTACACAAATTTATTGAGATGGAGAACCTGAACGTGGTTTTCGCTCTGGCACAGATGGCAGACCGGATCTATCTCGTGGCCCGTAGTCGGATAGATGAGGTAAACAGCGCTGAGATAGCACAGGCCTTTGGAGGAGGGGGCCATCCCCAGGCGGCCTCTGCGACCATAAAGAACCAGACTCTCATCCAGGTTGAGAGGTCTTTAAACGTCCTTTTGGACACCCAGATAAAGCCTGTCAAAAAGGCGAAGGATATGATGTCTTCTCCTATAATAGAGATTTCTTCCAGTGAGACGCTCAAGCGGGCCGCAAATTTGATGACCCGGTATAATATTAACGTCCTTCTTGTAGTGGATGATGATATACTTCAAGGCTATATAACAAGGCAAATTGTTGAAAAAGCGATTTTTCTCGGACTCGGCGACCTAAAAGTAAATGAATACATGCATATTGAGTTCTCAACCGTTCATCCTGATACGCCGTTGAGGGAGGTCCAGGAGCTTATTATAAGGGGTAAATTGAGGATTCTCCCGGTCGTAGAGAATGGGCGGGCGTCAGGAGTGATTACAAGAACAGATCTCCTCAACATCTTAGTAGGAAGTCCCGTGATCCCGGAGTTTCTCCATGATTCCAAGGAGGGGGTCAGCATTGTCAGGAAGAAAAACATGGCCGGGATCATGAAGGAACGGCTGCCGGAAAGCCTAACTAAACTTCTCAAAGAATTTGGACATATTGCTGATATGCTTGGATATAATGCATATCTTGTGGGAGGTTTGGTCAGGGATGTTTTCTTAAAATATAAAAACTTAGATGTGGATATTGTTATTGAAGGTGACGGCATTAAATTTGCTCAGGAATTTGCCCGTAACCACGACGTCCGCGTCAGGAGTCACCGGAAATTCGGGACCGCCGTGCTTATTTTCCCGGGCGGCTTCAAAGTTGACGTGGCCACTGCGAGAATAGAATACTACGAATCACCTGGTGCGCCCCCCATCGTCGAGACAAGTTCGCTGAAACTGGATCTCTACCGTCGTGATTTTACCATCAACACCCTCGCCATTAAATTAAACAAGAAACACTACGGCACACTCATCGACTATTTTGGGGCGCAGAAGGACATCAAAGAAAAGGTGCTGCGGGTCCTCCATAACCTGAGTTTTGTGGAAGATCCCACGCGCATGCTCCGAGCGGTACGATTTGAACAGAGATTCGGTTTCAAAATCGGAAAACTGACCCTTGCCCTCCTGAAAAATGCGGCCAAGATGAACTGGGCTGAAACCCTTGCATCACACCGGATCTTCTTAGAACTGAAACTTATCCTCAAGGAGCAAGACCCCTCAAGTATGATAAGAAGGATGAATAAATTAAAACTGCTAAAGTTCATTTTTCCAGATATCAAACTGACTGAGAACATCCAAGATCTGTTAGAAGAAATCAAAAAGGTCATAGCCTGGTACAATCTCCTCTATCTCGAAGAACCGTTTGAGCCATGGAAATTATACTGGTACGGGCTTACGAGTCAACTTGATGCTAAGGCATTCAAAAAATTGACGAGGGATATGGGGATCAATAGCAAGATGGAGCTTCAGCCTAAAACCGGGGACAGGCTTCTGAATTCACTGTTCAAATTCGATGGGACCAATTATCAGCTCTATACATTGCTTCGCCCATATGATACAGAGACCTTGCTATATCTGATGGCAAGAGCCAAAACCGAAAAAATGAGGAGGCTTATCTCTTTTTTCTTTACGAAGTTAAAAGGGGAAAAAGCCCTGGTAGATGGAAAAGAGCTGCTGCAGATGGGCTTGAAATCGGGTCCGGTTTTTAGGGAAGTGTTTGACAATCTATTGGAAGCCCGGCTGAATAATCTGACAAAAACACGGGACGATGAAATACGTTTTGTCAAAAACAAATTCGGTGATCTGTTTGATGAAAGTGACTAAGTTTGATGAATTCGTAAAAAGTCAGAAAGCACCCGTTATTGTCATTCCCGCGAACGCGGGAATCCAGGAAAATTAAACACTTCTGGACTCCCGCGTTCGCGGGAGTGACGGCCTTAGAGACTTTTTACGAGACCATCAAGTTTGGAGTGCCTAAAGTTAAGGAATGCTTCGCCCATTTTTTGTGAAGATCGGCTTTTTCAAAAATAGGTTCAGTAAAATTTAATCCCGCTTCAGATAGTGTCATGTGACACAAATATAGGCGGGACTCACTTAAAATTTAAAGGATAATTCGACCAAATGAAAAAAGGGAAAATTGTGAGTGGAATGAGACCCACCGGAAAAATGCATCTCGGACATCTGCACGGAGCTCTTCTGAACTGGAAAAAGCTCCAGGAGGAATATAACTGTTTTTACTTTATTGCAGACTGGCATGCCCTGACCAGTGAATACGTGCACCCCGACATCATTCAAGAAAGCACCTATGATATTATTATCGACTGGATTTCGGTGGGGCTTGATCCTGAGGTTTCCACCTTTTTTATTCAATCCGAAATCAAAGAGCACGCAGAGCTCTATCTGCTCTTTTCTATGATTACACCCCTACCCTGGTTGGAGAGGAACCCCACCTATAAGGAGCAGCTTAACGAGCTGAGCCAAAAAAACGTCTATACCTATGGATTCCTGGGTTATCCCGTGCTCCAGGCCGCCGACATCTTGATGTATAAGGCCAATGGTGTCCCTGTGGGCGAGGACCAGGCTCCTCATGTTGAACTGACGAGGGAAATCGCCCGTCGTTTCAATCATCTCTACAAAGAGGTATTCCCTGTCCCCAAGGTCCTCCTTACCCCTACATCAAAGCTTCTCGGTATTGACAGGCGAAAGATGAGCAAGAGCTATGGGAATGCAATATTGTTAACAGACACGGATGAAAAGATCGACGCAAAAGTGGCGCAGATGATAACCGACCCCCAACGTGCCAGGAAAACCGACCCTGGCGACCCAACTATCTGTAATGTTTTTTCTTTCCATGAGATCTATTCAGATAATGAAACAACCGAAACCATTCGCAGCGAATGTCCGTCAGCCCGAATCGGATGTGTGGACTGCAAAAGGCGGATGGCTTCAGCACTCAAAATCGGTCTTGAACCGATAAGGGCCAAGAGAAAGGAGTTGGAGTCTGATACGGAGGGGGTTAAAGAGATCATGGCAGAGGGGAATAAAAAATCCCGAGCGATCGCACGACAGACCATGGAAGAGGTCAGAGAGGCCGTTAAGATTTAAGGCTGGATACCTTTTGGATTGAATATTGACTATTGACTATTGAATATTGACGATTGTTGTAGCGCAACGGAAATCCCGTTTGAGCGGGGATACTGGGTACTGGGGGATTGATGATCGTTGATTGAAGGGCCACCCACTTCGGGTACCCCAATTAAATAGGGCTTCGCAGTATCTTCTCAATAAATTGGGGTAAATCCCCTGCTGTGCCAATTTTTCTGGATTCCCGTTTTCACGGGAATGACACATACTTACTCTATTTCGTCATTCCCTCGAAAGCGGGAATCCAGGGGCCAGACCGCTACCTATTGAGATGTTACGTTACCATAACCCCTTAGTGCAAACGTTGGAGTAAACTTTAGTCACTTTAGGCACTTTAGATCACTTTAGTCACTTAAAATGGAATACGAAGTTAAATTAGAGATATTTGAAGGACCTTTGGATCTGTTGCTACACCTTATTCACAAGAATGAACTGGACATCTTCGACATCCCAATCACAAAGATTGCGGATCAGTACTTAGCGTATCTGGATATGATGAAGGCGCTCAATATAAGCGTTGCCGGCGATTTCCTGGTCATGGCCTCCACGCTAATCCATATAAAATCAAAAATGCTCCTTCCAGGTTTAAATGACGGAGATGAAGGTGAGGATCCCCGCGATGAGATCATGAGACCCTTATTGGAATACATGCGTCTGAAGGAGATGGCAGAAGAACTATCAGAGAGGGAGATTTTAGGTAAAGACGTCTTTGCCAGACAGGATTTCTCTTTGGATCAGGATCAGATTGATGCGGAAGTGCCCCGGTTGGATGTCAACCTGTTTCAGTTGATAGATGCGTTCAAGCGAATCATGGAACAGATTGAGCCTGGGGCAGATCTGACGCTTCGATACGAGAAGTGGTCTATAAAGGATAAGTCCCAGCTCATAGTTTCTCTCCTGAAAGAAAAAGGAGAGATGTTTTTTGACGAGATATTCACTGGGGATCGAACCGTCTCGGAGCTTATTGTGACGTTCTTAGCGCTTTTAGAACTTGTTCACACCGGTCTTGTCAGGGTATTTCAGCCTTCTCATAGCAGTGGTATTCGGCTTGTAGCCCATTTTGATCAAAATGAAAGGACTGATAACGACGAAAAATATGGAGAAACAGCTTAAACTGATCATCGAGGCCCTTTTGTTTGCCTCGAGCAAGCCCCTGAGCACACAGGACATTCATGGGTGTCTTCCGGATACGACTCTGCCCGATATCAGAGCCGCCCTGACAGGGCTCCAGACAGAATATGAATCCATGGAGAGGAGCTTTGTCCTCAAAGAGGTAGCACAGGGGTACCAGATAAGGACAAGATCCGGGTATGCCCCCTATGTCCTCAGGATGCTGAGGAGTTCACCCTCCAGATTATCCCGTGCCGCATTAGAGACCGTGGCCATCATTGCCTACAAACAACCGATTATCCGTCAGGAGATTGAGAGATTCAGGGGGGTGGACGTCGGGGGAATTTTAAGAATGCTCCTCGAAAAGGACCTGATTCGAATCATGGGACGAAAGATTCTTCCCGGAAGACCTCTCATATATGGAACTACTAAGAGGTTTCTGGAGGTATTTGATCTCAAGGATTTGGAATCACTCCCTAAGCTGAAAGAGATAAAGGACTTCGGGTCTGGCGATGAGGAATCCGTGCAGATCCCGGAGGAGGATACGCAGATTGACGAGTCCAAAGAAAAAGAAACCCCTCCAATATCCTACGAGCCGGAAATCACTCCCACAGGAGAGTGGGAAGGCCCAGAGGCTTAACCGGATATTATCTTCTGCTGGTGTGACGTCGCGACGGAACGCGGACCAGTTGATTAAATCGGGTAAAATCACGGTCAATGGAAAAGTGGTAAAGGAGTTAGGGACTGCTGCGGTATGGGGTTTAGACATCATTCTCGTGGATGGCCAGGAAATCTCTGCCCCATCTGAGAGGCTTTACCTGATCCTCAATAAACCTTTCGGTTACATCTGCTCTCTTAAAGATCCCGAGGGGAGGCCCCTGATAACTGACCTCTTGAAAGATATTCACCACAGAATTTACCCTGTTGGGCGTCTTGACTTTGACACCCTCGGTCTGTTACTTCTCACCAATGACGGAGAATGGGCGCATCGCCTCACCCATCCACGTTACCACGTTCCCCGTACCTACAAAGTGACCGTTGAGGGGAGAATAACAGACCAGGCAATAACCCGTTTGGGAAAAGGGTTCCTGTTGAAGGATGGCCCAAGTGGACCGTCAAAAACCGGGCTGGTAACGCGCAATGACAGACAGAGTATAATCAGGATGACAATTAAACAGGGAAGAACCCGCCAGGTGAGGCGTATGATAGAGGCGGCAGGGTTCAGGGTGGTTCATCTGATACGAATCTCATTCGGCAATATCGAGTTAGGGGATTTGAAGATAGGTAAATACAGGCATCTGGACAGGGAAGAGGTAATGGGTTCAAAAAAATTAGTGGGTATGGTTTAATTTTTTGTTTGCAGATCGTTTGTTTATGTTGTATGTGTAACTTCACAGTTTTTTGGCCACTCAACAAAACAAATCGGGCGGTTAACTCAGCGGGAGAGTGCCATCCTCACACGGTGGAAGCCCCGGGTTCAAACCCCGGACCGCCCACCATATTTATATTGTAATTGCAAGCAGTTAGATTAGAGTTGACAACCTCATAAAAAGTCAGAAAACACCGGTTTTCGTCATTCCCGCAAAAGCGGGAATCCAGGAAACTCAACCACTTGTGGACTCCCGCTTTAGCGGGAGTTACGGCCTTGGAGACTTTTTACGAGCCCATCAAATTTCAGGTCCGTGATTTCTGCAGTATGGGCGGAAGAAGCCGGTTTTGCCGAAACAAGGTTAATACCCCGTGGCAAAATCAACCGCATACTTGAGCGGCTCTCCGGTTACAAACAGGCGATAATTTTCTGCGAAAATATTCACGATCTCTTCCGGGAAACTGTATGCTGAATTGTGGGGCGTAATGAACACGTTCGGCAATTCCCATAGATTGCTGCCTTTGGGGAGAGGTTCTTTCTCGAACACATCTAACACTGCCCCCCGAATCAGTTTTTCCTCCAAAGCTTGAACCAGTGCACTCTCCAAAACAACCGATCCCCTACCCACATTGATCAATACGGCAGATCTCTTCATGGCCTGAAAAGAGCCATAGTCAAAGAGGTGAAAGCTTTCGGGCGTATGGGGAAGTGTGATCACAACATAATCCGGATGAGCTAAGAATTCTCTGAAGTCGGTCTGGGTGAAGAGACGATCGACTTCGGGCAACTCTTCATAAGAGCGTTTATAACCCCAAACGTCCATCCCAAAATGCTTTCCTGTTAGAGCAATATGACGACCAATGGAACCAAGACCGCAAATACCGAGGAGGGTGCCCTTAAGACTCTTGTACGGCATATTTTGCCATAATCTTGCTTTTTGATTCTCGTAAGTCTGGAAGATATTCCTCTCTAAGGCAAGAATATAGGTAAAGACATATTCACTCATAAGCGGTCCGAACAGGTCTTTCACACCAGTCAGGAGGTAGTCGGTTCTTCGAGATGGCGTCACAAGCGCCTCTACCCCGGCATAGGTGGATTGAATCCATTGCAGATTCTCTGCAACATCTAAAACAGGTGCAATCCGATCGGGTTCGCCTAAGATGATATTGCAGTCTTTAGCATGGTTTTTCGCATCCTCTGCCCTGTCGCAGGTGATGAAATCAAGACCGGAAAGATCGAGTCTCCCGATCAACTCAGCATAATGGCTTGGGTTTTCGGTGAGGATTAGAAGTCTATTTTTCTCGCTCATCATTTTTTGTCACTACAGGGTGAAAGGGTCTCTCATTGACGACAAGCTGGAAGACATCAGGGCGAGCGTAGTGACCCGCAACATCAAAATCGAACTTACCCCGGGCTATCTCGGCGAGATCGAGGTCGGCGAACAGGATCCCTTCCTGATCGTAGAGGGGACCGGCGAGGACCTCACCGAACGGCGAAATTATGGCACTGCCTCCGCGACACATTATCTCCGTAAGTTCATTTAGATCATCCAACCCTTCTAAATCGGCAGGGTACATATCCTTTGTCACAAACTGGTTGCAACCCAGGACAAAGCAGCGGCCTTCACATGCTATGTGACGCAGTGTAGACTGCCATGTCTCACGATGGTCGGCAGTAGGGGCGAGATATATTTCAACTCCTTTTCCGTACATGGCCATCCTGGCTAAAGGCATATAATTTTCCCAACAGATCAGTCCACCGATCCTCCCTATCGTGGTCTCAAAAACCGGCATTGTGCTGCCGTCTCCCTCTCCCCAGATCAGACGCTCGGACGCGGTTGGCTTGAGCTTTCGATGTTTACCCAACAACTCTCCATTGGGGCTAAAATAGAGTAGAGTGCAATAAAGAGTACCCTGGCTAAACCGGCTGTCTCGCTCGATAATACCGATTGCCAAATAGACACCTGCTTCACGGGCAGCTTTGCCTAAAGCCTCAGTAGCAGGGCTGGGTACCTGAACGGCATTTGCCCAGTACCGCTCGAAGGTGCGTCTTCCCGCCGCGCTCCGGCTGCCGACTACCGCTCCAAAACCGAGTCCACGCGGGTAGGCCGGGATGAAGGCCTCGGGAAAAAGCACCAGATTTACGCCCTGATCTCCAACTTCACGAATGAGCCGACAGGTTTTCTCGATTGTTGCCTCACGATCAAACAGGACCGGACTTGCCTGTACCACTGCGACTTTAACTGTTTGAAATTCTTCACCCATCTTTCTCCTCCCTAAGCCGG
>Ga0222626_1001379_pt1 | contig 10806 bp, 7 predicted proteins | sample AntAcemetageno91_FD_179862 | JGI IMG/M metagenome (GOLD analysis project Ga0222626, IMG submission 179862) | Saline water microbial communities from Ace Lake, Antarctica - #91 | ecosystem: Environmental > Aquatic > Non-marine Saline and Alkaline > Saline | place: Antarctica: Ace Lake | collected...
AAGGCCAACGCAGGGACCTTCACCGCAGAAATGTTAGGGACCTGTATATACCGCTGCGTGGGGTATGACGCGTTTCACTCCTTAGCCGCCACTACGTGGGAGATGGACAAGGATTTAGGGACAAAATACAATCCCCGGTTTCTGGAATACCTGAAGATGGTGCAGACAAAGGACCTTTCCGTGGCCGGCGCCCTGACCGAGCCGAGGGGAAGCCGCAGCAAAAAGACCTTGGATTGGAAGGATCCTTATCTGTCTCTGAAAATAGTTGACAAAAATGACGACGGTATTGTGGTTCGAGGGGCCAAGATCAATATCAGCGGGGCCTATGCCAGCCACGAAATGGTAGTAATGCCCCAGGCCGCTCATTTCAAGGGAGAAGAAGACTATGCCGTGGCATTTGCCACGCCCGTGGATGCCGAGGGCATCACCTTTGTATGCCAGTACACACCCTTCTCCGCTGAAAGGGATATGGCTGATGATCTCGAGGAGTTGGGAAATCCACTTTATGGCCAGCGAGAGACCTCCATGGTTATCTTTGACGATGTCTTTGTCCCGTGGGATAGGGTATTTCACTGCGGCGAGTACAAATATTCGGTTAAACTCGTGACCCGTTTTGCCAGGACCCATCGTATGACCTGCGGCGGTACATGCAAGGTCGGTTTTATGAACCAGATCATAGGGGCCTCAAAGCTGATCCAGGAATACAAGGGTCTAGAGAAGGCCACTCACATCAACGAGGAATTGGCCGAGATGGTAGTTTTAAGGGAGACAAGCAGGGCATGCGGTCTTGCTGCAGCCCAGAAAGGCTCTGAAGAGCCAGAAGGCTCGGGCGTGTTTTTGCCTGATGAATTGATGGGTAACGTGTCCAAGCTCAATGTGTGCAATGCCTTCTGGCGGGTCATGGCCTTAGCCGGTGATATTGGCGGCGGGCTGATTGTCACTATGCCGTCTATCAAGGAGCTGGAAAATCCTGAAGTCAAGGATTACGTTGAGGAGTTTTATAGCTTTGGCTCTGATGAACCCACCAAAAACATCATGAAGGTTCACAAACTGTTACAGAACTGGACTGCGGGGCTCCATGGTGTGGGGACCTGGCATGGGGCCGGACCAGTCATGGCACAAAAGATCATGTTACAGAGGGTCATCAATTATGACCATGAAAAGGAACTTGTCAAACGGACCCTGAACATCAAAGACAAGGAAGAAGAGGCCAGCAAGTAAGGCGTTTCGGTGGATTTTGCCGGCCCTGTAATTTGTCTGGGACTACAGGCAGTCGCGATTCATAGGGTGGGCATTATCTACCAAAAGTTAAATTACCGCCCCAAGGGAAAGTGGCTTGTTCTTGTTGGGACTGGAAAGTATGCTGATTTGAGTGCCTAAAGTGCCTAAAGTTTGAAGTGCCTAAAGTTAATGAACTCCGTGGCTTTTTTTGTAAGGACTGGTTTTCCTAAGGCCTGCGCGATAAACGAGAACTTTATACAATTTGAGAATGTTAAGTTTTTATCTTTCACTTCGGGATGAGAAAGGAGAGTTTGTAATGGAGACATATACCGGAAAACAGCGTGTTTCCGCGGCCTTTAAGAAGACCTTTACGGATCAGGACCCGGTCGTCGATCGGGTCCCCGCATACCCCTTTATGGGTCAGTGCAATCCCCAGCTCATAGGTGCATCCATAAGGGAATTCCTGCTCGACCCAAAGGTATTTGTGAAGTCGCAGGTCGCTGCTTATGAACGTTACAAACCGGATATCCTTCTCATGCAGTGGGATCTGCTCATGGACGTGGAGGCCTTAGGTAATGAACTGAAATTTCCCGAAGACAGCATGTGTATCTCGATCAAGCTCGCCCTCGAAGAAAAGGGGAAATTGGGCAGCCTGCAACTTGCTGATCCCACAAAAGACGGTCGTCTCCCCGGTTATCTTGAGGCCCTGGTAGAGACAAGAGAAATAGTCACCGAAACCGCTGTATCGCCGGTTATTGCAGGACCCTGGACCATTGCCATAGGCCTGAGGGACGCGAATAAACTGCTTAGGGACGCCATGAAGGACCCTGATTATGTCCATGAGCTGATGAGGTTTTGCACCCAACAGTCCATCAGGTTCGGGGATGCCCTTGTCGATCTCAAGATAGGTCCCAACTATTCAGAGGCCCCTGCTTCATGCAGCCTCATCTCTCCCAAAATATACCGCAAACTCATTTTCCCTTACCACAAAGAGATCGTAGACCACTTTAAGAAAAAAAAGGTCGGCATTGGGCTTCACATCTGTGGCTTTACAGATCCGATTTTAGAAGACATAGTAAATACGGGGGTAACCAATATCAGCGTTGACGCACCTACTGATTTGGCCAAGGCTGCGGCGGCAGCGAGGGGGAAGGCGGTGCTGATAGGTAACGTGGATACCAATCTCTTCTTTTATGGCACTAAAGAGGATATGAGACAGGCCATGAAAAACTGTCTTGACGTGGCCCCCCGGGATAGCGGCTATATCTTAGCGTCAGGTTGTGAGGTCCCGGGTATTGCCCCGCCGGAAAAGATTGACTGGTTCATGGAATTAGCAAACGAACTGGGTAGACAAAATTGATGATTAGTGAAAAGTCACACACCTGTTTTTCAAGAGTATAGCTTCTGCCGACCTGACGGGTTCTTTTCGGAAGGAGAAGAAAACCCGGACCGGTTACAAACTTGACAAACTCGTAAAAAGTCAGAAATGATCCTTTTTCGTCATTCCCGCGAACGCGGGAATCCAGGAAAATCAATCACTTCTGGACTCCCGCGTTCGCGGGAGTGACAGGTTTGGAGACTTTTTACGAATTCATCAAACTTGATCTGCCTATTTTTTGTCACACGGTGTTCTTTAACTGTTTTCCCTCTTTCAGCCGGGCGATGTTGTCTGCTACAGCATGACCCAAGGCGCTGAAAGACTGTTCAGTAACGCCGGCCGTATGCGGTGTAATTACGATACGGTCATGGTTGATGAGAGGATGTTCAGGAGTGGGAGGCTCAATGCTCAAGACATCTAAGCCTGCCCCCGCGATGCTCCCCTCGCTTACAGCAGAGAGCAAATCCTCCTCGTTTACGATGGGGCCGCGGCTGATGTTTATGAAGTAGGCTGTGGGCTTCATGCACTCAAAAACCGAACGGTTAGCAATTCCGCGTGTCTCCGGAGTCAATGTAACGGCTGAGATAAGGAAATCAGACTCTGGTAATAGTGAAAACAGCCTGTCAGGCTTTGCCAGTAATGTCAGACCAAGTTCTTCGGCAAGGCCATCAGGTGGGGCAATGTCGATGCCCATGACGTCCATCCCCAAACAGACAAGCCGCCGTGCGAGGGCTTTCCCAACCGCACCTAAACCGATTATCAGGGCGGTCCGGTCGATAAGCGCCACACCCCTGGGCCGCCCCCACTCCCCCTTGGCGAGTGCCTGTTGGGTGATCTTGAAAAGTCGGGCGCAGGCCATCATGAGGAATACTCCGCCCTCGGCCGTACATTCCGCGTGGACCGGGGCCTGATTTCCGGGCACATTGGCCACCGGAATCCCTTTGCCTGAGGCCGCATTGATATCTACGCCCTCCAGGCCAACGCCAAACTGCTGAATCAATTTCAGGTGTGGGGCGGAGTCAATGATCTCGGGTGTAATCCGGGACATGGAAGGGATCAGTACCTCTGCCCATTTTGCTTCCGTCAATACGTTTTCCTGCCGACAGAAACGGACATCGTCTTCGGAAAGGAGGCGGTTAAGGATTTCTAACATTGCCGGAAACATGTCATCGCAAATCAAAATATTCATTTTTTCACTCTCCAATGGTTTGGTAGATGACCATAGCGTGATTCATATTCTTAATCGTACTCTTAATCATAATCGTTTTGAGTAAGATTACGATTATGATTAAGATTATGAGATAGGGAAGTTATTTCGTTCAGGCATTAATTACACAAAATGCTTTGCACACGCCCTCTCAGCTATTTTTCATTTTTCTATATTTCCACAGATTCACCATGGCCTTGGCAGCCCTTTCCGGGGTGGGATAGTTTGCCAAAGCGCCTGCTCCTTCAAGCGCCTTAATCTGTTCATCCCAGATCCCGGGAGGGGAGAGGATGCAAGTGATGAGCGGCTTTTTTTGCGCCCACTCTTTTAACAGATCGCTTATCCCTCTCAGTGCATTCACGTTGGCCGAGGCGAACATCATGAGAAGGATAATCCCATCAACATTGTCATCATACATTACCGCCTGTACGATCCCCTTGATGGCCGAGGAGTCATACCATGCCGGGCCCATATCAACCGGGTTTGTTCTCAAGGCCAAGGGGGGAAGGAGTTCATTGATCTCTTGCTGTGTTGGTTCTGTGAACCGGGTTATCTCTAATCCATGCTCTTCACAAAGGTCACAGGCTGCCATGCCCGGCCCTGCCTGTCCGGACAAGACTGCCATGCCGGATCCTTCGGGAATTGGGCACAAGACCATGGCTTTGGCCGTGTCTAACAGGGTCTCGGTATTATCGATATTTAGTATCCCCGCCTGGCTGAATGCGCCGGTATAAACCTCATGCCTGCCAGCCATGGATCCGGTGTGGGATAAAGAGGCCTGATCACCTACCATGGAGCTCCCGGTCTTGTAGGCAATGATAGGCTTTTTGGCAGGGTATTTTTTTGCAGTCTCAATCAAATCACGGGGGTCATCAACCCCTTCAAGATAAAGAACAATCACCTTTGTGTCAGCGTCATCCATGAGATACTCAAGCATCTGAGGGAAATCCACATTCAACCGGTTCCCCAATCCCACGATCTTGCTGAAACCCACATCCGTCCTCATGGCCATGAAGCCGAGCAAGTGGGATATGCCCCCACTCTGGCTGACGAGGCAGATTCCACCCTTTTTAATCCGGGAAAACTCCGGGGTAAAAGAAGCATTAAGATTGGCATGAAAGTTTATTATGCCAAAGGTGTTGGGACCGATGACCGGAATCCCTGCTTCATTGGCTATATGGGCGATTTCGTCATGAAGATGAGCGCCCGCCGGGTCGTCGATCTCCTTAAAACCTGCCGTAATTAGTACAATCCCCTTAACCCTTTTGGCAACGCATTCCCTGAATACGCCTGAAACCAGTTTAGCCGGTAAGACCACAATCGCGAGATCGATCCGGCCATCATAATCGGAAATAGACGCGGACACCCTTATGCCCATAATTTCAGATGTCCCTGGGTTTACCGGAATAATCTTGTTCCCGAACCCTCCCTTGGTCAAGCTCTTCATAACGTGAAAGCCTAACTTATCAGGTTTATCCGAGGCCCCGATAACAGCTACAGATTCGGGATCGAACAGACCTCTGAGATTTCTGGCAAAATGGTTCATTACAGACATCAACGTACCCTTCCTAACTTGGCGTTTTTTTGGATTAGCGGCTGTTTGAAATCGCTTTAACTGTTATCCCCTTTTTTGTGCGCTGTTCGGTTAGGATCCGGTAGGCCACATAATACTTGTAAATATTACTCACATATTGAACTGTTTCCCGTCCAATCCTTTTTGCTGCCACTATTTCCACATTCCGAAACCAGATATTGGGATCAAGCCCCATCTTGGAGGCTTCTCTTCTAAGCCGTTTGACCTTGGCCGGACCAGCGTTATAGGATGCAATAGTAAAAAGGAGTTTGTTCAGTTGCTCCATCTTTTCATTTTCGAAATAATTCTCATAAATCCACCTAAGATATTTCACGCCAGCATGGATATTGTGCTCCATTTCCTCAATATTGGAGATGTTAATAGGATCACCCGCGGCGGTACCCGGCAAGATCTGCATTACGCCGACGGCGCCTGCCGAGCTTCTCTTACTCTGATCGATTCGAGATTCCTGGTAGGCAAGGGCCGCAATCTTCAACCAATCAAAATCATATTTTTGGCCGTATTTTTTGAAAAAGTCTACGGCAGTCTTGAAACGTTTTAGATCTTCATCTGTCAGGCAATTCCGGGCCCATTTGGTGCTCTTAAAATAGCGTTTGAACATAATGTTTCCGAAAAGGGTTCCTTTTTTATGTCTTTTTACAAAATCATTGATTTCTTTTTTAAGTTGCGGGGAGTTTTTTCGGATCATCCATGCGATTTTACCGCCCCTGTTTAATGCAATTTTCGGATAAAGTACAATCTCCTTGAAAATCTGGGACCAGAACTTTGCCAGATAATCGTCGACCACAACCAGAGGAATAAGCCCGGCATTCACCATCTCAAGCAGATCTTCATCTTCCAAGTACTCATCGGCGGGCTTCAAAACAACCTGCGGCTTTCCTCTTTTTTTGAATGATTCGTTCAGGCGAGAAAGGCTTTCGTAATAGCTGCTCGATCGTCTCACATAGATCTCTTTTCCCGAAAGGTCTTCAAGGCTCGAGAGTTTTGGCGCCCCCGGTCCGCCGACAACTATTTCATCCACACCTTTAAATATCGGCTCTGCGAAATCGACAAATCCCTTGCGCCCCGGCGTGATGGTAAGAGCGGCAGCAGCTATGTCCCCCCGGCCTTCAACCAGAGCGGGTATGAGCTGGTCACGCGCAACCGGTATGACGAGGAGATGAACCTTAAGGTGTTTACGTTTGAGCTTCTTGTTTATGTATTTCTCAAATTCTCTCAATACCTCATATGTGACTCCGCCTCTGTCAAAGCCGTCAAGGAAGTAGTTGGTTTTGCTAAAGGTCACCAGGGAACGGATTAACCGTCGTTTCACCATACCGTCAAAATCACCGGTCCATTTTTTATCCAGCAGCTTCAGCTCTTTTCCAACCGATAATTCTTCCCCGGATGCCCCGGCAGGGCATACTGAAAGAATTAGAAGTTGTACGAGAAATATGGCGAGGCATATCCCATGTCCTTTTCTCGAATGGGAAATCAGGAACGTGCCCTCGGTGATCGTTTTACCATCCATTTTATCCTCCATGGCGTATGAACGCCTGAACAGAATCTTGAATGCCATAAAGCATCTCAGCATATTCAAATTTCCTACTATTTCATCAAAATTATGCAAAAAAATCAAAAGAAATATCAAAAAAATGATTTTAGGAGAAACAAGGTGTAAAAATGTTGCTAATATGAAAACATAAGCCTTGCGGAAATTCCGGGCTTTCCGGGAAGTTAACAGGGCGAATTAAAGAGATAACCTTCAGAAGGGAAGCTGCAGGTTTTAGGGTAAATGCTTTTTCCTGGCCTATCGAAGGGAAAACTGAGAAGGGGAGGATTTATGGATTACGGTAACTGGGTTAGGGGTGAATTGGCAGAATTGAGTAAATCTCTTGGTTTCCGTTACACGCCTCAAGGGGAGTTGGAAGGCCGGCTAAGTAAACTGAAGATCGGCATGAATGGGGAAGGGATGGAGGGGTTGTTAGTGATCGAAAAAATGGACCGATACTATCTCACCGGGACCACCCAGGATGGATATCTTTTTGTGCCGTTAGAAGGAAGACCTATTCTTATGATAAAGAGGGAATTGGAGCGGGCTAAGGTGGAGTCTCCACTAAAAGATGTGGTGCCTATAAAGTCCATGCGCGAGCTTCCGTCCCTGATACAGGAACACCGGGGCAGACTTCCTCTAACCTTGGGGCTTGAATTAGATGTTCTTCCGGTCCGGGAATACTTCAGGTACCAGAATATTTTTTCGGGTGCTAAGCTGGCGGACGCTTCCGAATTAATCCGGGATGTGCGAAAAATTAAATCGCCATTTGAGATCGAGCTCATGAGGGTGGCTGGCGAGATCGGAAAAAGGGCGTATCATGAAGGTGCCAGGATCCTCAGAGAGGGTATGAGCGAAATCGAGTTCGCCGGCCTCCTCGAGGCCGCGGCCAAGAGCTACGGCCATGAGGGACTTCTCAGGGTAAGGGCCCTCAATTATGAGGCATACTCATGGCATCTGCTGAGCGGTCCGGCTGGGGGGATCGTGAGTCAGACAGACTCTCCCATGGGTGGTCTTGGCCTCTCACCGGCCTTTCCGGTTGGGGCAAGCCGCAGGCCCATGAAAGCCCATGAGCCGATCCTTGTGGATTTCGGGACATGCTATCAGGGGTATCAGGCCGATGAGACACGTATGTTTTCTATCGGTCAGATGAAAAAGAAATTCATTGATGCCTACAAGGCCTGCCTGGAAATCCACGATGCAGTCTTAGACCAGACCAGACCGGGGGCAGACTGTGAGGCACTTTTTATGGACACTCTCAAATTAGCAGAAAAATTAGGTTATAAAGAGAGCTATTTAGGGCCGCCCGGGCTCCAGACACGCTTCATAGGCCATGGCATCGGGCTGGAACTCAACGAACCCCCTTTCCTTGCAAAGGGCCAGTCATACCCCTTGGAGGAGGGAATGACATTCGCTTTAGAGCCAAAGATCGTTTTCCCCGGGGAAGGCTCGGTAGGGATCGAAAACACGGTCGTCGTAACAAAGGACGGGTTTGAGGTTCTTACACCATTAGAGCAGAAGATTTTCGAGGTATAAGGTACCCTTTAGGGTCTGCCCCCCGAAATAAGGTCCTCACTGGCTGGTGGAGCCTGATGCGAAGCTCTGCTGCCTCTTGCGGACGGATGTTACCCACTGCCTCAATAGCCGCCAGCCGCAACGATTTGTCCGTCAACTCTGTGGTGGCGAGACTTGCAATGTGCGACCAGGCTGCATCCACCTCCCAGTTTCCCGCAGCGCAAACCGCCTGATAGTGAATGTCCTCAAACGCTTCCCTGTGCCAGAGACAGAAAACAATACCCCATATAGAAAGTCTGACAAGATAAATGACCATATTTCTCTGTTCATTCAGTACAGCCTTTTTTGATAGGAAACTCCCCCTGCCCCCCTGTTCATTACCTTATACCATTGCGCCGGGATAGTATTCTCAATGGGTTTCCCATAAGTTTCAAGCATCATTTCAGGGCAAAACATTCAACAGCAGATTGGACCCCTTTTATAAAATTCGCTGTACAAAAACTTGAATAATGGTTATTTGATGATTTGAATTAAGGCAAATCTATTGGTTAGTTAGTCAACAATTTTCCTTCTGAAAAGGAGTATCTCAATGGATCCCCTGTGGATACTGCTCACATTTATCCTGGGTTTTGCAGTGTACCGTGTAGGCCTGCCACCGCTGGTGGGGTATTTAATCGCCGGCTTTGTGCTCCAGGCTCTCGGTGTGGAAGGCGGTGATACACTCGAAAGGATCGCCGATCTGGGTGTCATGCTGCTGCTGTTTTCCATCGGTTTGAAACTGCGGCTGCGGGGTCTGGCAAAACCAGCAATCTGGGCCGGTGCATCGATTCACATAGTGGTTACGATCATTGTTTTCGGAGCCGGTATTTACGCCCTCAGTCTGTCAGGGTTGTCGGTATTCAGTGCACTGGATTTCAAATTAGCATTGATGATTGCCTTTGCACTGAGTTTTTCCAGCACAGTGTTTGCCGTTAAGGTGCTGGAAGAAAGAGGAGAGATGTCTTCCCTCCACGGTCGTATCTCCATCGGTATTCTGATCATGCAGGATATCTTCGCAGTCCTTTTTTTGACCCTCTCCACCGGAAAAATTCCCTCCCCCTGGGCCATCGCACTGGTAGGCGGTCTTTTGATTGCCAGACCGCTGCTCTTAGCCATTTTAGATCGGGTCGGCCATCGGGAGTTGCTCCTTCTTTTCAGCGTATTTTTGGCCTTGGGATTAGGCGCCGGCGGTTTCGAATCCGTGGGCTTAAAACCTGATCTGGGCGCTTTGATTGTGGGTGTTCTTATAGCAGGCCACCCGAAAGCAGGCGAAATGGCCAAAACGCTGTTAAGTTTTAAAGATTTGTTTCTCGTAGGCTTTTTTCTCAGCATCGGGTTGTCCGGTGCACCTACATTGCAGACTGTCGGCATTGCCGGACTGCTGGCGGTGGGGGTGGTCTTTAAGATGACCTTCTTCTTTCTACTGCTAACCCGGTTCAAACTGCGGGCACGAACGTCCCTGCTGGCAACGTTCAGCCTTGCCACTTACAGCGAATTCGGTCTTCTGATCGTTATCACCGGTTTCAAGAACGGCTGGATAGGAAGTGAATGGCTCATCATCCTGGCCATAGCCCTGTCTATAACCATCATATTGGCATCGCCGTTGAATTCCTTTGCCCATTCAATTTATTCACGTTTTTCCGGGAGATTGAAACCGTTTGAGACCAAAACGCGACTTGCCGAGGATCGGTCCATCTACCCTGGCAACGCCAAGATCGCAGTCTTTGGCATGGGACGTGTCGGCACCGAAGCTTATGATGCTATGCGCCGACGTCATGGTGAAGTAGTCATCGGGGTTGATTTCGATGAAGAAACCGTCAAGAAAAACCTTGAAGCCGGCCGCAAGGTCATCCTCGGTGATCCTACGGATCATGACTTCTGGGCCAAAACCCGCCAACGTGGGGAAAAGATACAGATAGCCATGCTTACCCTGCCGGAACATATGGCGAATATGACCGCCGTGGCCCAGCTGACTGAAATGAAATTTGCCGGATCGATTGCCGCCACGGCAAAATTCGACGATGAGGTCGAAGAATTGAAAGAAGCAGGTGTGTACGCCATCTTTAATTTGTATGCCGAGGCCGGATACGGCTTTGCTGAACATGTTTGCGAAGCCATAGATGTTAAAGCAGAGGGAACAGGGCAGAAAAAGGGTCAATAATACTCTTGACTCTTATTTGGTTTCTTTTAATAAGATCTGGGACACGAGATGTGCAAGCCTGCGAATACCTTCCTCAATTTGTGAGTCAGGCACGTAACTGTAGCACAGCCGCATGTGTTCTTTTCCGCTGCGATCGTGGTAGAACGCCGGGCCTGCACCA
>Ga0222626_1001386_pt1 | contig 10758 bp, 10 predicted proteins | sample AntAcemetageno91_FD_179862 | JGI IMG/M metagenome (GOLD analysis project Ga0222626, IMG submission 179862) | Saline water microbial communities from Ace Lake, Antarctica - #91 | ecosystem: Environmental > Aquatic > Non-marine Saline and Alkaline > Saline | place: Antarctica: Ace Lake | collected...
GGCTCAGAAGTTTTAGAAAAGTCAGATGTAATAATAATTTGTGTTCCTACTCCTTTGCGAAAAGTGAAAACGCCGGATATCTCTTATATTATTAGTGCTTCTCGAACAATAAAAAAATATTTACATCTAGGCCAGCTGATTGTTTTAGAGAGTACAACTTATCCGGGGACATCGCGTGAGGTAATTTTACCGATTTTAAAGCAAACAGGATTACTTGAAGAGAAGGATTTTTATTTAAGTTTTTCTCCGGAGAGAGTAGACCCCGGAAATAAAAAATATCCGTTAAACAAAATTCCTAAAATAGTCGGAGGAATTGGTAAAAAATCTACTAAATTAACGAAAGATTTGTATTCAAAGATTATTAAACAAATCCATCCGGTTTCATCAATTGAAACCGCTGAAACTGTTAAATTGCTGGAGAATACTTTTCGGTTGGTAAATATTGGGCTGATTAATGAATTTGCGATTGTGGCGGAAAAATTAGGAGTAAATGTTTGGGAAGTCATTGAAGGAGCAAAAACAAAACCATTTGGGTTTATGCCTTTTTATCCGGGTCCAGGATGTGGAGGACATTGCCTGCCTTGTGATCCGTTGTATTTATCTTGGAAAGCGAAAAAATTAGGGTTTAAAACAAAAATGATTGATTTAGCTTCATTTACCAATCACTTTATGCCTGAGTATGTTACAGAAAGAGTCGAAAGGATACTAAATAAAAATTCAATAAAATTAAATAAAGCAAAAATTCTTATTTTAGGCGTAACTTATAAACCGAATGTAAAAGACTTAAGGGAATCTCCGGCTTTAGATATCATTGAAAAGCTTATACAAAAAAAAGCAAATGTTAATTATTTTGATCCGCTTGTGCCTTATTTAAAAATTAACGGCATTAATTTAAAAAGAACTAATTTAACAAAAAATAATTTAAAAAAATATGACTGCGTCATACTAATTACCGATCATCAGCAGGTTGATTATGATTTGGTACAAAAAAATACCAAGGTTATATTTGATACGCGTAATGTATACAAGCGGACTTATAATAATGTCGTAAAATTGTGAATTAATAACTGGTGATTTATTATTTAACCATTTAATCACTTAACTATTTAACTAAATACAAAGGAGCTACAAGCTATGAGCAATAAGTTGAAAGATAAAAAAATACTGGTAACCGGCGGCGCCGGTTTTATTGGTTCGCATATTGTGGATAAGCTATTAGCTCTAGGAGCAAAAGTTACTGTTTTAGATAACTTGAGTACAGGCAAGATTGAAAATATTGCGCATAATTTAAGTAAAATTAAGTTTATTGAAAAGGACTTAACTAGCTCTCAAGCATTGGAGGAGGCACTGGAGGAAATAGAATTAATTTCGCATCAGGCCGCTTTACGCAGTGTGCCTAAATCAGTAGAGATGCCTTTAGAGTATCACCGAGTTAATGTAACCGGAACACTAAATTTGTTTTTAAAGGCTAAAGCTAAGAATATAAGCCGGATTGTGTTTGCTTCGAGTAGCTCAGTTTATGGAGATAGAACTGACTTTCCGGAAAGAGAAAGTGATTTGCCTCAACCGGTATCTCCTTATGCAGCAACTAAACTTATGGATGAGCACTATGCGTATATTTTTAATAAATTGTATAATTTAGAAGTAGTGGCTTTGAGATATTTTAATGTTTTCGGTCCCCGGCAGTCTTTAGAAAATAGATATGCAGTAGTTATTCCTAAATTCATAACTTGCCTTTTAAATGGAGAACAACCACCGGTCTATGGAGATGGAAGCCAAGAAAGAGATTTTTCCTATATTGACGATGTGGTAGAGGCAAATATTTTAGCGCTCTGCAATCAAAATGCAGGCGGAGAAGTATTTAATATAGCTAGCGGCGCTCCGCAGTCGATTAATGGATTAATTAGTGCGTTAAATAAAATTATTCCTAATAATATAAAGCCGAATTATTTGGAAAAGCGCACAGGAGACGTATTAAAAACACATGCTGATGTTTCAAAAGCAAAAGAGATATTGGATTGGCAACCAAAAACTAACTTTCAGAAAGCGTTAGAGACAACAGCAGATTGGTTTAAGAACCGTATATAGTCGATAGCCAGAGAAAGAGGGGCAATAGAAGGACGAAGGATTATAGTGATTGGGAATCAATAGGTTAATCACTGCAATCAATTAATAATCTTTGTAATCAAGCATAATTTTAGTTTATACTTGATGATTATGCTAGGGGAGTTTATGAAGAAAGCATTTATTACGGGAATTACTGGTCAAGATGGCTCTTATTTGGCGGAATTTTTACTTTCTAAAAATTACGAGGTGCACGGGTTAATTAGACGGGCCAGCACTTTTAATACTTCACGGATTGATCACATCTATAAAGATCCGCATAAAAAAGGGGTAAAGCTTTTTTTACATTACGGGGATTTATCTGATTCCGAGCAAATTTACAATATGGTTTATAATGCCAAGCCTGATGAGATTTATCATTTGGGTGCACAATCTCATGTTCGGGTCAGTTTTGATATTCCTGAATACACGGGAAATACTACGGCTTTAAGCACAATAAGAATTTTAGAGGCGGTTAAAAGAAGCAAAAATAAAATAAAATACTATCAAGCCTCAAGCTCAGAGATGTTTGGCGGAGCAAACCCGCCTCAAGATGAACAAACTGCCTTTAAGCCCCGCAGTCCTTATGCTTGCGCTAAAGTGTTTGCTTATTGGATGGCAAAAAATTATCGTGAAGGCTATAATCTATTTGCTTCTAACGGAATATTGTTTAATCATGAATCTCCTCGTCGGGGTGAGACTTTCCTAACCCGCAAAGTTACCCGGGCGATTGCGGCAATTTTAGCTAATAAACAGGAATATTTATATTTAGGTAATTTAGAAGCAAAAAGAGACTGGGGGTATGCTCCGGAATATGTTGAAGCAATGTGGACTATTCTCCAACAGGGTTGTTCTGATGATTTTGTAATTGGAACCGGAAAACCTTGCTCAGTAGAAGAATTTGTAAAAGAAGCGTTTGCCTACGTTAATTTAGACTGGAAGAAATACGTAAAAATAGATAAACGTTATTTTCGTCCTACGGAAGTTGATTCATTAATTGCTGATACAAAAAAAGCAAAAAAACAATTCGGATGGAAGCCGAAAATTAGTTTTAGTGATTTAGTAAAAATTATGGTCGATGCTGATATGCGTGCAGCAGGATTGGTGCCAATTGGTAAAGGTGATGCAATTCTAGAGAGAAAATTTCCCAACAGATGGTGGCGTGTTGATTAGAAACCGCTAAGGTTAAGGTTGAGGCTAAGGTTAAGAAAAAAGAAATATGAATTATAATTCATTTGAGGAAATGCCTGTATGGCAAAAATCAATGGATTTAGCAGTTAATATCTTTAAACTTACGGAGAAGCTTCCCAAGAAAGAAGATTTTAGTTTAACTTCTCAAATTAGAAGGGCTGGGTTATCTGTTTCAGCAAATTTAGCAGAAGGGTTTGGGAGAAAACATACTAAGAATAAGTTAAACTTTTATTATAATTCTAGGGGTTCCTTGTCAGAAGTTAGAAGCCATTTGACTTATGGGTATCGTGTAGGGTATTTTACAAAAAAAGACTTTAGTGATAAAAAAGATTTGATAACTGAAGTATGGAAAGAATTAAATTATTTAATTGCGTCTTTAGAAAAGAAATCTTAACCTTATCCTTAGCCTTAACCTTTGGGAAGAACTATGAACTATGAACTAAAAGGCAAGCGCATTGTGGTCACTGGAGGCGACGGCTTCCTGGGAAGGCACTTGGTTCCGTTAATTGAGAAAAAAGAGCCGGAAAGCATATTCGTGCCTAAAATTGAAGATTATGACTTAAGAGAAAAAGAAGATATTATTAGAATGTTTAGAACTGCTAAACCGGATATTGTAATTCATTTAGCTGCAGTTGTCGGAGGAATTGGCGCTAATTTACAAAATCCGGGTAAGTTTTTTTATGATAACGCGATAATGGGTATTCAGCTGATTGAATATGCTCGCCGGTATAGTATTAAGAAATTTGTCGCCTTAGGTACTATTTGTGCTTATCCTAAGTTTACCCCGGTTCCGTTTTGTGAAGATAACCTGTGGAATGGCTACCCTGAAGAAACTAATGCGCCTTACGGTTTAGCTAAAAAAATGCTTCTGGTTCAGTCTCAAAGCTATCGCCTGCAGTATAATTTTAATTCAATATTTCTTCTTCCGGTTAATCTCTACGGACCCGGTGATAATTTTAATCCGGAATCTTCTCATGTAATTGCCGCATTAATTAAAAAATGTGTTGAGGCAATTAGAGAAAAAAAAGAGGAAATTGTTGTTTGGGGAACCGGAGAAGTTACTAGAGAGTTTTTATATGTTGATGATGCAGCTCGGGCAATAATCTTAGCTACTGAAAAATATAATAAATCTGATCCAGTAAATATTGGCGCAGGTTTTTCCGCCAAAGGTGGATCCGCCTCTGGCGGAGAAATATCAATTAAGGATTTAGCAGTGTTAATCAGCAAGCTTACTGGATTTAAGGGAAAATTAGTTTGGGATTCATCTAAGCCTAATGGTCAGCCACAGAGAAGCCTTGATACAACAAAAGCTTACAAAGAATTTGGGTTTAAATCAGAGATTCCTTTTGAATTAGGACTAAAGAAAACCATTGAATGGTATAAAGCATAATGAAAGCAAAAAGACCTTGGGGAAATTGGGAAGTCGTAAACCAGAGAAAAGGGTTTAAGGTCAAAACTATTGAAGTTTTACCGCTTAAGCGTTTAAGCCTTCAAAAACATAAACAACGTATTGAGCATTGGGTAATTTTAGAGGGTGAGGCAAAAGTTACAAACAAAGATAAGGTAACTATTTTGAGCAAAGATCAATTTATCTCCATAGAGAAGGATGCTGTGCACCGCTTGGAAAATTGTAGAAATAAGACATTAAAAGTATTAGAAATCCAGATTGGCAGTTATTTAGAAGAAGATGATATTGAAAGATTAGAAGATGACTACGGAAGAACATAAAAATAGTTTTTATAGATTGTAACAGTTTGTGAAAATCATAAAGTATAAAAAATAATAAATAAAGGGGCTAGTATGAATATTTTATTAACCGGCGGAGCCGGATTTATCGGGTCTCATTTGTGCAAAAGGCTAATTGATCAGGGGCATTCTGTGATTTGTTTAGATAATTTTATTACTGGTTCTAAAAATAATGTCAAAGATTTATTGGAAAATCCTCATTTTAAGTTAATTGAGCACGATATATCGCAAAGCCTATATTTAGATGAACAATTAGATTGGGTAATGCACTTTGCTTCTTTGGCTTCTCCTAAACACTACCTTAACTATCCGATTAAAACTTTAAAGTCTGGATTGTTAGGTACCCATAATTGCTTAGGCATTGCTAAAAAAAAGAAAGCAAAGTTTTTATTAGCTTCTACTTCAGAGATTTATGGTGACCCTTTAATCCACCCGCAAACAGAAGAATACTGGGGGAATGTGAATGCAGTTGGTGTGCGGGGTTGCTATGATGAGTCAAAAAGAGGCGCTGAAGCCTTAGCTTACGCTTATTGGCGTCAGCATGGTCTAGATATAAGGGTTGTAAGGATATTTAATACTTATGGACCGAATATGGACACTGATGATGGAAGAGTAGTGTCTAATTTTATTGTTCAAGCAATAAAGGGAGAAAAATTAACAATATACGGAAAAGGCCAACAGACGCGTTCATTTTGCTATGTTGATGATTTAGTCAAAGGTATTTTAAAGATGTTTGAAACCGATTATCAAATGCCGGTAAATTTAGGAAATGCTCAAGAATTTACTATAAATGAGCTAGCTCAAACAGTGTTAAAATTAACCAACTCAGAGGCAGCCATCGAGTATCTATCGTTGCCGGAAGATGATCCTAAGCGTAGGAAACCAAATACCGATAAAGCAAAAAAGTTGTTAAATTGGCAAGCAACCACCACCCTAGAACAAGGCCTCACCAAAACCATAGACTATTTTAAGAAAGTATTGAACGTTTAGACAAAAAAGGTTAAAGGATAAAGGCTCAAGGTTAAAGTGATAGATAAAGAAAATGAACTTAAAAATATAAGGGATTTAGAGGAAAGGACTTTTAATTTTTCAGTAGAAGTAATTAATGTTTTAAAAGAGATTAATTATTCTAAAATAAATGATGTCATTAAATATCAATTAGCAAAATCGTCAACTTCGATTGGCGCCAATTACGAAGAAAGCCAAGGTGCTTATAGCAAGGACGATTTTAAATATAAAATATCAATCTGTTTACGAGAAGCAAAAGAAAGTAATTATTGGTTAAGAATTATTAAAGCGACTAATATTGCAAAATCTAAAAAGATAGATTTCCTGATTCTTGAATCAGAAGAACTTAAGAAAATATTTGGCAGTATTTTAAAGAAAATTCATTATAGAAAAGATGTTTAATAGCACTCTGTATTTAAATTTTTATTCTTTAACCTTTAACCTTGAGCCTTTATCCTTGGGTAGTAGGTACATGGTTACAAAAATGGAACAAAAAACATGATCATCCCCATATTAGACCTACATCGCGAATACGCATTCCTAAAGCCGGAGATTCAGGCGCAAATCCGAGATTGCTTAAACAGTCAGCAGTGGATTTTGGGGCCAAAAGTAAGTGAGTTTGAAGAAAAAGCTGCCCAGTATTTGAATGTAAAATATGCTGTGGGTGTTGCTTCCGGAACAGATGCTTTAATTTTATCGCTGAGCGCCTTGGCTTTAAGATTAAAACACAAAGAAAGTTTTGATTTTAAAGACGAAATCATTACAACTCCATTTACGTTTATTGCTACTTCTGAAAGTATTATGCGCAGTGGTGCAAAACCGGTATTTGTGGATATTAATCCTGAAACATTTAATATTGATGCCGAGGAAATAGAAAAAGCAATCACTAAAAATACTGTGGGAATTATGCCGGTTCATTTGTATGGTTTGTCTTGTCATATGGAGAAAATCCGTAAAATTGCTAAGAAGTATAATCTGTTTATTGTGGAGGATGCCGCTCAAAGTTTTGGCGCTGAATATAAAGAAAAAAAAGTTGGCTCACTAGGAGACTGTGGGTGTTTTAGCTTTTTTCCCTCTAAGAATCTAGGTTCTTTTGGAGACGGAGGGTTAATTACGACAAACAATAAAAGTGTTCAAAAAGTAATTAATATCTTAAGAAATCATGGTCAGAAAAAACAATATAGCGCCCAATATTTAGGATTTAATTCTCGCTTAGATTCGCTGCAGGCGGCAATCCTGTTAACTAAATTAAAATATATTGATAAGTTTAATAAAAAACGAACAGAAATTGCCAATCAGTACAATCAAGCATTTAAGAATATCCCCCAACTCCAAATTCCTTCATCCTTCTTTTCCCACATCTACCATCTGTACACCATTAGGGTTTCTGGCCAAAGGGATAAGCTTCTTAACTATTTGAATAGCAATGGGATAGGTGCACGAGTTTATTATCCGGTCACAATGCAGAGTATGGGTGCGTTTAGTAATGCTCGCTGTTTGGGTAAGTTAAATAATGCCTTAGACGCCTCACGGCAAGTTTTATCTTTGCCGATTCATCCGTTCTTAAAACAAAACGAAATTAATTATCTAATTAAAACACTGCGTGCTTTTTTTAAATAATTATCTTCAATTAAATTGTTTAGAATAACACCAATGAATATTTTAGGAATTTCTGCGTTTTATCATGATAGCTCAGCTTGTCTGGTAAAAGACGGAAAGATTATTTCTGCCTGTCAGGAAGAACGTTTTACCCGCAAAAAACATGATTCTAGCTTTCCAACAAATGCGATAAATTGTTGCTTGGCCGAAGGAGGAATAAATAGAGAGGATTTAGATTTTGTTGCTTTTTACGATAAACCGTTTATTAAGTTTGAACGTATTTTGCAGACTTATTTAGCCTATTCTCCTTTCGGCTTAAGATCATTCCTAAAAGCAGCGCCGCTATGGGTAAAGCAAAAATTATGGATAAAAGATATTATTGCCGAAGAGCTAAAATTTAAGGGGAAAATTATTTTTCCCAAGCATCACCAGTCTCATGCTGCATCTGCATTCTTTCCTTCACCATTTCCAGAGTCTGCTTTTCTTACTGCTGATGGAGTGGGGGAATGGGCAACAACAAGCTATGGTCTAGCTAAAGATAATAAGATTCAAATATCTTCAGAACTCAATTTTCCTCATTCATTAGGCTTGTTTTATTCAGCGTTTACTTATTATTTAGGCTTTAGAGTAAATTCTGGCGAATATAAGTTAATGGGGCTAGCTCCTTATGGCCAACCGCGCTATAAAGATTTAATTTTATCTGAGCTAATTGATTTAAAAGATGACGGCTCGTTTAAATTGAATATGAAATATTTTAATTATTGCTCAGGCCTAACAATGATTAATAAACGGTTCAAGCGACTGTTTGATGAGCCAGCGCGCAAGCCAGAGTCATGCTTGACTCAGAAACACATGGATTTAGCATCTTCGGTACAAAAAGCAACAGAAGAGATAATTTTACGTATAGCCTGTCATGTTCGCAAAGCTACGGGAATGAAAAATTTATGCTTAGCCGGAGGAGTTGGTTTAAATTGCGTAGCTAACGGAAGAATATTACGAGAAGGTATTTTTGACGATTTATGGATTCAGCCGGCTTCCGGAGATGCCGGAGGAGCTTTAGGAGCGGCACTATTTGTCTGGTATCAGTATTTAGGAAATAAACGGATCTCTGATAGCAAAAAAGATGCTCAGCAGGGATCTCTATTGGGGCCGGAATTTGATAACCAGTTTATTTTAAATTATCTTAAAAAAAATAATATTGCTTACATTGAGCTTAGTCAGGAAGAAATCATTGAAAAAACCGCAGATTTAATCGCCGAACAAAAGGTTATTGGCTGGTTCCAAGGAAGAATGGAGTTTGGGCCACGGGCATTAGGAAATCGTTCGATTATTGGTGATGCCCGTTCAGCTAAAATGCAGAAAATAATGAACTTAAAGATAAAATTTAGAGAAAGCTTTCGTCCGTTTGCGCCTTCAGTTATTGCTGAACAAGCAGCAGATTATTTCAAAATAAACAGAGAAAGTCCTTATATGCTGTTGACCTTTCCGGTAAAAAAAGAAATCAGAAAAGAGATAACTTCTGATAGTAGAAATCTCTCTGGTTTAGATAAATTAAGCATCGAACGTTCCCAAATTCCGGCAGTTACCCATGTTGATTATTCTGCAAGGGTTCAAACTGTCAGCAGAGAAGACAATCCATTGTATTATAAATTGATAGCTAAGTTTAACGAAAAATATAAATGCCCGGTCGTTATCAATACTTCGTTTAATGTTCGCGGCGAACCGATAGTTTGTACGCCGGATGATGCTTATAAATGTTTTATGCACACGAATATTGACTGTTTAGTTATGGGAAATTTCATGATTGAGAAAAATAGGGATCAAATAAAATGAGCGAAATATTAAAGGAAATACGTAATATTAAATCTCAAAAAGCCCAATTGCGCCAATTTGGATTAGTAGTAGGAATAGCTTTGGGGATTTTGGGAGCAATATTGTTGTTTAAGGGGAAAAACTATTATTTACCGATTTATTTTTCTTTTGCGTTGTTGTTCTGTGGCTTGTTAAAACCAGAGCTATTAAAACCAATACAAAAAGTTTGGATGTCTCTGGCAGTTGTTATTGGCTTGGTTATGACTCGGGTGATACTAACTCTTCTTTATTGCTTAGCTGTTGTGCCTACTGCTTTTATAGCAAAGCTATGCAGAAAACAGTTTCTAGATGAACATATCGATAAACAGGAAAAAAGCTATTGGATTTTGAATAAGAATAGTGTATCATCTAAAGAAGAATACGAAAATCAATATTAATTGATAAGGTGAGGGAGAAAAAGAGATGAGTAAGCTCTCAATAATTAAGGAATTCTGGAAATTCTTAATGGTTAATAAGCTCTGGTGGATTACACCAATAGTTATTGTCTTGCTTTTGCTAGGAGCAATAATTATTCTCGGACAAAACTCAGTCGTCACCCCATTCATCTACACTTTGTTTTAATGAGACTGTAACTTTTCCACGCCAAAAGGCGCAGAAAAGTTACATAGTCGAATTATCCCTGTAGGGGGTTTGAAACTTATGTTTTTCGTAAGAAAAACATCTAGTTGAATTATCCCTGTAGGGGGTTTGAAACTTATGTTTTTCGTAAGAAAAACATCTAGTCGAATTATGCCGCGAAGCGGCGAATGAGACCTTCTTTGAAATCCGAAGGCAAAAAAAATCACATAGTCGAATTATCCCTGTAGGGGACTTAGAGCTACTTCAAAACAATGATTGCTAATAAATGCCACTTCTTATTTCTCAAAAATAAACTTTTCTACTTTAACCCTTCTGCTAAAAATAAACTTTTAGAAATAAAAGGGATTTTTTCTGTAGATAAACAGAATAATCTTGTTTATATAGTTATCGAATCTTCTCATTGGCACAGAGAGTATAAATTTCCGAAGAAAATTAAGTTTAAGGGCAAATGGTCGCTAACAGAAAGGCATGATTTACTGTTAATTTTAGAAGATAAACAACAATTAGATAAACAGCAATTACTGTTAAAAGGAACAATAAAAAAACATACTGCTAATCAGTTAATTTTTCAGCTTAAATCAGACACTAAAGGGTCTAATAGATTATCGTTTTTAAAGTTTCAAGGGTTTTGGCAGGTAAATAAGAATAATGAGATAGTAT
>Ga0222626_1001387_pt1 | contig 10756 bp, 10 predicted proteins | sample AntAcemetageno91_FD_179862 | JGI IMG/M metagenome (GOLD analysis project Ga0222626, IMG submission 179862) | Saline water microbial communities from Ace Lake, Antarctica - #91 | ecosystem: Environmental > Aquatic > Non-marine Saline and Alkaline > Saline | place: Antarctica: Ace Lake | collected...
TCTGAGATGGAGAACGGCAAACGAGTCATTGGCAAAGTAATGGCAAAGCGGCTGGCAAGGGCTTTAAATACCGGATACAAGGTTTTCCTGTAAAGCATACTTCTATACTCCAAGCTCATTGGTCATTTGACTTTGCCTGCCCGCCATCGCGAGCTTGCGGCTCACTCAGGCGAGGCGGGCGGGGACTTCGGACTAACGCGTTGGGTTTCGGGTTGCGGGTTCCGCGTTGCAAGTTTTTCAATCGTCAATAGTCACTTCCAAATGACGTTGGACTAATTCGTCATTCAGTTGTTACTGCCTACCGCATTCTGCCTTCCGACATCGGACTTTGGACTTCAATCCTTCGCCACAAAAACCCTCTTCACCTTGCCCTCTTTCCTCAGTCTGAAAACAGCCCTTCGTATCTCTTTTTCACTCAAGCCTGTCCTCTCTTTTAGTTCAGCGACATCAACGCCTTTTCCGTTCGTTTTGATAATGTAGAGGACAGAATCACCTGCCGCCACATCCGCACCCTTTTTCGCAGCTTTTTTTCCCGGCACTTTGGCAGCAGCTTTTGAATTCTTTGCAGGCACAGCCTTATCGAGCCTATCCAGTTCATCAACTATTTTTTCAGTCTTTTCGGTTACTGCCTTAACGCCTTCCACTATGAATTGCCACTCCTTCTTTATGCTTTCCATCTTGTCTATCTCCTTGGGATTGATGATTGATGATTTTTGATTTGGCCTTCGGCCGTCATTGATAGTCATTCGATTGTCATTCGGTCGTCATTGGTGATTAGTTATTACTCACCGCAGAGTTAATCCGGGGAAAGTCAAGTGAAAATGTACCTTCCTCTTAACCTGCTCTTTGAAAATTCGGTAAAGCCTACAATTGTGGTAAAATGTCTGCTATAATGTCAGCCAATGGAACGGGGGCAGTGACCCCGGACTTAATGTCGCCTACATTATGGGGCCTCTCTCGTTCCAGCCTTTTTTTCCTCTGTCGCCTGGTTACGGGGGCGTTTTGGTCGTAATCTTGAAAACGCCGGTTCGTATCTTTTGCAGGTGTGTCGCTTTTTACCCGGACCTTTCGCTGTCTGTTTCTGATATCGATTTGTGGATCGAACGGTTTGTTATGCTTTAGCATGCCGTAAAGGATGCGTAGGATTTTGTGCATACAGATCCCAATGGCGGCCATGTTGTGCTTTCCCTGTTGCTGGTGTTTTTCGTAAGTTTCCTTGATCAAGGGATTGCACCGAATAGCTGACAAGGCGACCATATAGAGGATTTGTCGAGGCGCCTTACGTCCCTGTTTGCTCATTTTGAAGCCACCGACGCCATCTCCGCTGACTTTATAGACCGGGTGTACCCCAAAAAACGAAGCCAGTTTTTTCACCCCGGCGAAACGCTTGACCGTCTGAATTTCGATGATCAGCCCGATGGCAGATGTGTCGCTGATGCCAGGGAAGGTCTTAAGGAGCTCGATTTCAGATATTGGGCATTCCTTGATCATTCGCTTCATTTGTTCGGCAATGGTATTCTTTAAGTGAAGAATCTGACGGGTGGTGGCCACGATGAGTTGTTCGGTTGTAGTGTCTGTGGCTGAGGCAACAGAGCGTTTGGCATTAGCGATCAGCTGCTGAGCCCGCATTCGAGATACATAAGGAATGTTAGCTACGGTTTTGGCATGAGCGTTTTTCAACCTGGCAGCAGAGGGATATTGGACCAAGAGTGTTAACATCCAGCCTGGGACCCCGTCTTGGCAGTAGCTTAACAACTCTGGATTGGCCGTATAAAGTAGGGCGTTAAGCTGGTTTAAAAACTGGGTGCTTTGTTTGGTAAGCATTTTAATAAAGCCCCACTGTTTCCTCAAACCGGCTAATTGATCGTCTTGTTGATAGACGACCTTTTCGGTATGTGCGATCAAATATTCGGCAATGTTTTGTGCGCTGATTTTATCAGTTGTATTTTTCTTTAAATCCGCTTTGCTGTTGTGCATGACACCAAGAGGATTTAACCGGGCGGTTTGAATATTTAAAGAGCCCTGAAACTCTATTAACGAGTTGTACCAGTTGTTTTCATATCCACCGGTACTTTCCACCGCGGCAAACAATGTCGATTCTGGATGATCGGTTAAAAACCGGCCCAAAATCTTATAAAGAGATTGGTGCCCCTCGAAAGTGTCATCGAGTTGGAAATTTTGAGCAACTGGCTGCTTTTTTGAATTAAGAATCATGAAATCGGCATAGCCTTTGCTAACGTCAATACCCATGTAAAATGGTTTCATTTTGAAGCCTCCTTTTTCGGTATAATGGATGCCAGGAATCATCAGCCTTGTAGTTATACGGTGTCGTGCACCAAGTTAATCCCCGATTTAAACCTGGCGGAAGGAAGAAACTCTGCGACGGGCTCGAAGCCCAAGACGCAACCCTTCTCTTCCTCCAAGTTAATGGCTTTACCGAATTAAAGAAAGCTCAATGATAAGAACAATTTTCAATGTGGGGGGACACCCCCCACACCCCCCGTTTCTTTATATATTTATTTTTTCTTTCAATATACAAGACGCAAAGGACGCAGAGATAAATGATTTTCTCTTTGCCGTTGAGAGGACGGCAAAGAGAAACCACTCAATTTAGTTAATCGTATCAACATGGCTTTAAATTTACCTTATTTGCGTGTCCGACTTAAATATTTATAGATAACGCAATATTTAATTATGTTGATTTATAGATGGCTATCTCTTTTTGTTTTTCGGCCTCTCAACGAAAAACAAAAAAAGAAGTAACCTCTGTGAACTCTGCGCCTCTGCGGTGAAATACCTAATCCACAGGTCGAAAGATTTTCCCTTTTTGATAGCTCAAAGCGATATTTGTGGCAAAAGTCCAAAAAGTACCTCGACCACTTTTCGTTTCACCTGATCCCGCGGGTTATCACAGCATTATAAAGTCAATATTGTCCTACAAAGAGGCCTCAGGATATGTCAATTAATGGTAACATGATTGAAAATCGACTATGGGCGGCCAAGGATGAGTTGAGAGCGAACTCGAAGCTGAATGCTTCTGAATATGCGGTGCCTGTGCTGGGTTGATTTTCTTGTGATATGTGGCCCAGAAAAATCATGCGTGCGAAAGTGAAGCGTTTCTGATATAATAGTTGCAGAAGGAAGACTGGGATGGAATTTGAGTGGGACCCGAAAAAAGCTGGCGCAAATGTCCGAAAACACGATGTCGCATTTCAGGAAGCAGCGGCAGTCTTTGGAGACCCGTTGGCCATTACATTTGAAGATCCCGACCACTCCGAGGATGAAAATCGATATATCACTTTTGGGCTTTCATCCCAAGAGCGATTACTCGTTGTATCCCATACTGAACGTGGAGGCCTGACAAGGATCATAAGCGCGCGTTTGATGGACCGCAAAGAGAGGAGAACTTATGAGGAAGGTTAAAGAATCTGACGAACTCCGTCCGCTGTACAAGCGTGAAGATCTTGGCAAAGGTGTCCGTGGTAAGTATTTTGAGTCATACCAACAAGGTACCAATTTGGTGCTCATCAGCCCCGATGTCGCAAAGGTCTTCCCTACAGAAAAAGCAGTTAATAAAGCGTTGAGGTCTCTGATAAACATTGCACAGAAATCAACTGGCCTAAAACGCTCAAACGGACCTGCTAAAAAACTGCACACAGGTTAGCCCGCAGAGAGTTTGGTGGGTTTGCAAGAATCTGTTCTGCCTGTTGAGTGGGTGCATGGGTGTCAGGCCTACATATTTCACACATCTCAACATTCATGCAAATTTTGTGAATTTTGGAACAAATCATAATCAGGCCTAAACTTCTGCAATGAAGGTTGCTTATTGTCAACTGTGTAGGCCTGACACCCATACTTCTTTCAAGATAGATATGGGGCGCATAGGCAAGGGCAGCACCTATCGCATCGCTCACGAATTACTTGGAAATTTCTACCGGGTAAAAAAAGGTGAACAAGCAGAACCATTCAAAATGATTGAACGTGATGCCCGAAGCGCTGTTGTGTTCGATGAAAATGAACACTCTTTAGTTGCGCCGGAAGAAAGCATAATTGAAGAAGAATCTTTGTTGAGCCTGACCTCGGGGCCATTTACGCAGAATCGTTTTATTCCGCCTTTACAGGCGTATCTGGCGGGATGGTCAATTTATCACGACCTGCATGTAAATATGGATGCCCCCATACGCCAACCGGCTATTGCTCGCCATGAAACGCGGGTTGAACCGGATGGACAGAATCTGATCAGTGTTCTCCATACGCTGTATACCGGTGACCGGGATTTCAAGAATGATATCAATTTAGCGATGCGCGCGGCCTTCGGGGACAACTTCGAGGAGCTTGTGTTCCCACCGGCGGCTGATCAGCGTATCCAGTTGAGGGTTCGTTGGAAAACGCTGAGTCGCGAGCAGTCGGCTGCTGATCTATCAGATGGAACTCTGCGTTTTCTGTTTTTGCTGACGGTTCTGGCTTCGCCCAACCCGGCGCCGCTTATCGCGATCGATGAACCGGAAACCGGCCTACATCCATCGATGCTGCCGATTATAGCCGAATATGCGGTAGACGCCTCAGAGAGAACCCAGGTCATTCTGACAACCCATTCACCTCAGTTACTCGATGCCTTTGAAGATGTTATACCAAAAACAACGGTTGTCAAATGGGTCGAGGGGAAAACTGTCCTGCAAAATGTGGGAGGAGAGCAGTTGGAGCACTGGTTAACGGAATATTCCTTAGGTTCACTGTTCCGTTCCGGTGAACTTGAGAATGGACTCGCAGATGATGAGGTCGCTTCCAATGCAGATGGGGGGACGTGAAATGAAATTCATCCTGTTTGTGGAAGGGCGCACTGAACATAAGGCCATCCCATCATTCTTGAAACGATGGTTGGACCCACAACTCTCAAAGCCTGTAGGGATTAAATCCGCTTGTTCAGAAGATATCGAAATCTCCTGAGGATATTAACAACACAATGCCGCCTGCAAAGCGTCTGAATGAAATTTACAGTAAACAAACAAAAAGAAGATACAAAAAAGTCACTTATGGAAAAGACCTTTTTGCAAAACCTGAGCCAAATGTGGCGTAGAAAAAACGTCCACGTCTGAAGGAGCTCTTGGATGCGATGCTGAAGCTATCCAAGGATGCAACGGAAGAAGGAGAAAAGTAGCCATGGCGAAAATATCCGATGTGGTCCAACTGAAATCCGGCTACGCGAATTTTGTAGAACTGAAAAGCGCTTTTGAGGAGGCTCAGGAAAACGTGGACCGGATGGCCATGTACAGGACGACCAAGGCTCACCGCGTGGCCTTTGAACGCATCTGCCTGGGACTGTACCAACCCACTGACAAGAAAATCAATCTGCTCAGCGGCTCCTACGGAACGGGTAAATCGCATTTGTGTCTACAGATTCGGCGCGCAACAATCAAATAGATTTTTTTGAAATGCCTTCTTTTAGTAGTTTGTAATTATTTAATTCAGGGAAAAAAGTATGACCGTCAATAAGTTAACCTCCTGTTATGAAAAGCTCCCCATATTAGAGAAAAGCATTCTCGAAATTCTCTCCATTGCCTATTATCCACTAAATCAAACCCAGTTAATACAATGTCTGATACAAACAGGTATAAAAGCAGCCAATGGTGAAGGATTCGATTCAGTATCAAGAAATAAGGGATTCAAGTTGCTGCGTCCGGCGCTGGATACGTTACTTAAACAGGATTTATTGGAAGGTAAAATTCGCAGTCGTCTTCTTGTCGATCGGCGAATTGTCGAAATCATCACGCGTCAGACAATCGCGGCGAAAAAATTCAAGCCCTATCTAAAAAGGATTCAAACTGTCCTTAATTTGACAGAAGAGACCCTGGGTAGGAATTCGCGTCTTGAACCGGATCATCTAATTGCCGCTATTCGAATTTTATTTTATCAAAAACAGATGGATCAAATAAAAAGTTTTTATCAAAAATTTAAAGATAAAACAAACCACGTCAGTTCCCTGTCGGCGATATTGGGTCAGATCAGTAGTAATCCGTTTGACCTTACCTGGGTTCAATCGTTGCCTGCAGATATTCATACTGACCTATTCCAAAAGCCATTGATTGATAACTTGATTTATTGGCAGAACAATGCTGAACACTTTGATTATATTGAGCAATTGGTGTTATCGGATTCGGATAAATGTGAAACCGGTTTGCAAGCACTCGTTTTGGGAAAATGGATGTTGACCGGAAAAAGCCGGAAAATTGAAAACTGGCTGAAGAAACATAAAACCGATAATACGCAGAACAGTTTATGCTTACAGGGGTGGATGGCTTTTTTGCAAGGAAAAAATAAAAAGGCGATTCAATATTATGAAGCTGCTTATGAAATTTTGAAAAAGAAGTCAAAAAAGCGCAAAATTTATTTCGACAATTTTATGGGTGTTTTTTATGTATTAGCCTTGATGAAGGAAAATAGTACCAAGCGATTAGAACAGGCCCGTACTCATCTTTCTGTCGCGATGACTGGAACATATTTATTCTCTGGTAGTTACAAACTGTTGAATTATTCTCTACAATTGTTGACCGGCAATTTTAAAGCGGCTAACGATGTATTTATTTATACTTATATCAGTTCAGTTTATAGTTCGTCTTATAGTAGGCATACGAATTTTATTGAGTTATTTTTTAAGATTTTTACCTACTACTGGATTGACAAAAGTAAAGCAAAAGAAAGCTTAATTGCGATCAGAGAAATATACAAGTCGGCAGAAATCAATGCCTATCCATGGTTCAAGCATGAATTGGCGGGCCTGATGAATATATTGTCCGACAAGGGAAAGAAGACAACATATAAACCTGAATCAAAGTCTCTAATTAATGTCGTTAAACAAACGAATATTTGGGAGCATACTTTAAATGCCTTGTTAGCTCTGAAAGACAAAAGCCGTACAAAAACAGAACAGGTTGATGATGATTTTCGTATGGTCTGGTTCCTTGATTACCAGGATAATGGTTATTGCAGTGTCCGTCCCAGGGAGCAAAAACGAAAGCCAAATGGCAGGTGGACAAAAGGACGTCCGATTGCCTTGAAGCGTTTGAATTATGAATTGGAAAGCTTCTCCTATCTTACCCCGCAAGATAAACAAATTTGCAGCCATATATACGAACATCAATATAAAGATGGTTGGTATACGAATGTTGAATACATTTTCGATGACAAGTACTTGTCTGCGGTGATCGGACATCCGTTGATTTTTCTACAGGATGGGGTCAGCCGGGTCGAACTGGTAAAAGGCAATCCGGAATTGCGCATTACGAAACAAAAGGATAAGCAAATATTCCTGGAGCTTTTCCCTAAACCTTCTTTAGGAAATGAGAAAAATTATCAAGCCGTCAAAGAAACTGAAACCCGGGTAAAACTTGTACAAATCGATGATGAGTATCAACGCATAGCTGAGCTATTGGGAAAAGGGATACAAGTACCCTCCTCGGCAAAAAATAAAGTCCGGCAGATTATTGAAAAGTTTGCCTCTGATATTACAATTCACTCGGATATCGGTGGGAAAAGCGAACAATTGGTTGAAACCGAGGCAGATACCAAAATTCATGTGCATTTGATACCCTTTGGCAGCGGTCTGAAAATCTCTTTATTTGTACGTCCTTTTGGCCTGGGTGGAGCCTATTATTCACCGGGCAGTGGCGGCAGGAATGTAATTGCTGAAATCAACGGCAAACAATTACAGACCACACGTGATTTGGCACAGGAAAAACAAATAGTGACGGAATTGATTGATAATTGTCCTACATTACAACGTTATCAAGAAATTCAAGGGGAATGGCTGTTAGATGAAATTGGGGATAGTTTGGAAGTTTTATTGGAATTGGATGAGTTGCGCCAACAAATTGTACTGGAATGGCCGGAAGGTGAAAAATTCAAACTGGCCGGCCAGGCGTCATTGAACCAGTTGCACTTGGGCATTAAACAACAGCAAGACTGGTTTTCTGTAACAGGCAAGTTGATTATTGATAAACAGTTAGTTATTGACATGCAGCAATTATTGGCGCTCACGGAAAAAAGTCAAAGCCGTTTCATAGAACTGAAAGATGGGCAGTTTATCGCCTTAACCAACGAATTTCATAAGCGTCTGCAAGAACTTAACCGTTATTCTGAAAAATATGGCAAGGGTATACGTTTCCATCCATTGGCAGCTCTGGCATTAGAAGGCCTGACAAGTGGTGTCGGCCAATTGAGAACCGATATGGCCTGGAAATCTCATGTTAAAAAACTGCAAAGCGCTCAGGACTTCACCCCGCAGTTACCTTCCACTCTACAAGCAGAATTGCGGGATTATCAATTACAGGGTTTTCAATGGCTATCTACCCTGTCGCATTGGGACGTGGGAGCTTGTTTGGCGGACGATATGGGGTTAGGCAAAACTTTGCAGGCGCTGTCAATGCTGTTGAAACATGCCCCGGATGGCCCCAGTTTGGTAGTTGCACCGACTTCTGTTTGCATGAATTGGTTAGATGAAACCAAGCGTTTCGCTCCAACGCTGAATATGGTTCAGTTCGGCGGCGCAAATCGGGAAAAAATCCTGAAAGGAGCAGGTAAATTTGATATTATATTATGCAGTTATGGCTTATTACAACAAAATCGGGCAGGCGAGATGCTGGCAGTTGTCCCCTGGCAAATGGTCGTATTGGATGAAGCCCAGGCAATAAAGAATGTTTTTACCAAACGTTCACAAGCCGCGATGAAATTACGCGCAAAATTTAAGTTGCTCACCACCGGGACGCCCATAGAAAATCACCTCGGAGAATTGTGGAACTTGTTTCATTTCATCAACCCGGGTTTGCTTAGTTCCTTAGATAGTTTCAAGAAAAACTTTGCGGTACCGATTGAAAAATATAAAGATCGTCAGTCTCGAAGCCATTTACAAAAATTGATTCAGCCTTTTATTCTCCGTCGTACTAAAAGTCAAGTATTGGAAGAATTACCGGCCAGGACTGAGATTCGTTTAACAGTCGAACTGAGCATGGAAGAAATGGCTTTTTATGAGGCTTTACGCCAACAGGCAGTCGCACAATTGTCTGAATTGGAAGAAAAACCCAGTGGCAAAACATATTTAAAAATCTTAGCTGAAATCATGAAATTACGCCGGGCCTGTTGCAATAGTGTGCTTGTCAACGAAGAAATTGTTTTGCCCAGCAGCAAACTGGCCATGTTTGGCAAAGTTCTGCATGAATTGCTGGAAAACAAACACAAGGCTTTGGTATTCAGCCAATTTGTAGGTCATCTTAGTTTAATACGTGCTTATCTAAATGAACAAAATATTCATTATCAATATCTGGACGGCAGCACCCCGGTCAAACAACGCAAAATTGCCGTAGACTCTTTCCAGGCAGGTAAAGGCGATGTTTTCCTGATTAGTTTAAAAGCCGGCGGATTAGGCTTGAACCTGACTGCGGCAGATTATGTGATTCACATGGACCCCTGGTGGAATCCGGCGGTGGAAGATCAAGCCTCCGATCGTGCTCACCGAATTGGTCAACAACGTCCCGTTACGATTTATCGTTTGGTTGCTAAGGATACGATCGAAGAAAAAATTGTAGAAATGCATAACCGAAAACGGGATTTGGCGGATAGTTTGTTGAAGGGCAGTGATATGAGTGGTAAAATTGCTGGTAAGGAGTTATTGGAATTAATAACGAATTAACTGTTTTATTTGGAGTTAAAACCATTGGATTTGATAAATACGTTAAATTCATTGAGACGGGCGGCCAAAGTTTCTATGGACCGCTCTGAGAAGCCGGCTATTTGGCAATAGCTCAAAAATTGTTCGACATATTGATGAAGCATGAAGGCACCTCCGCCTGGAATATTTCCTCATACCTCCTTATCAACTATCCGATTTTACAATGCACATTGCGCTAAAAACGGGACTTGCAGGACAAAGGAAAACAATAATCACAAGCCTCATGGCGACACAACCATCTTATCCAAATTTACGTTATTATATGCCCGGATTCTGTCTTATATAGCATTATGGCGTAGGTTTTTCTTTTCTGGCCTTTCAGCAGAAAAGAAAACATATGTTCTCTCTGCGAACTCTGCGTCTCGAGCAAAGCGGGCGGTGAAAAACAGGAAGGAGAAAAAACACCATGAAGTATCACGGCTATGAAGTATGTGTTGGTGCTCTATTATGTTTTCTGATCATGAGCCTGACAACAACAGCCTTAGCTGCTCAAGGAGTAGACCACAGCCTCTATGCTGGACTGATAGAGAACTATGTGAAGGATGGCGCGGTGGATTATCAGGGCTTCAAAGACAACGAGGCAACGCTGGATCAGTATCTCAAGGTCCTGGAAGGGGTTAATCCCAAGACACTGTCTCGAGACGAGCAGTTCGGATTTTACATCAATGCCTATAACGCCTGGACCATTAAGCTGATCCTGACCGGTTATCCCGGGGTGAAATCCATCAAGGACTTGGGGAGTTTTTTTAGTAGCCCGTGGAAAAAGAAGATATGTCGCATTGATGGAGAGGTGATTTCATTAGACCGGATCGAACACGAAATCCTCAGACCCCGGTTTAAGGACCCACGGGTACACTTCGCAATAAACTGTGCTGCCAGGAGCTGCCCACCCCTCCGCTCAGATCCGTATTATGGGTCTATTCTCGATCAACAATTAGAAGAAATGGCATCGGCCTTTATTAATGACCCATCGAAGAATCGCTTAGAAGGGAACACGCTCTATGTGAGCAAGATATTTGACTGGTTTGAAGAGGA
>Ga0222626_1001390_pt1 | contig 10748 bp, 7 predicted proteins | sample AntAcemetageno91_FD_179862 | JGI IMG/M metagenome (GOLD analysis project Ga0222626, IMG submission 179862) | Saline water microbial communities from Ace Lake, Antarctica - #91 | ecosystem: Environmental > Aquatic > Non-marine Saline and Alkaline > Saline | place: Antarctica: Ace Lake | collected...
GTGTAAATAATATTGAATATATTGCCAGACTGGGCTGTGCCTGACAGAAGTTTCCCATCTGGCGAAAACGATAATTGTAGTCCAAAATCGCCGCCGATAGTGCGTATCTCCTGCCCGGTACCCGCATTCCACAATTTTGTTATATCGCCGCTCAGCATATTGTTTCTACCTGATGCTGCAATCACCTTTCCATCTGGAGAATAGGCCACATCACTGACTCCATATTCGACGGGAAAGGGGATGATTCGCGCGCCTTTGGCATTGGCCACATCCCATACTCTTAGCGACGGCCTGAGTCCGCCCGAAACCAGATATTTCCCATCGGGCGAATAGTCAAGTACACCGACAGCCGAAACTTCGCTTTTAACCTCCATTTTTCTATCGTTAGAATCGAGACTTATCTGCGGGGTAGTCATCATCATGCTCGCACAACCCGTAACGATTGTAAGAAAGGCAGCCAATATTACTCGATAAGCAAACATAGTCGCCTCCTATTTTTAATGATTGGTTAAAACACCAGAAAATGATTAACAAGCATTATGTTACCTGTTCCAGTTTGCCGTTTCTGATGCTGAAGATGAAAGAAGTGTTTTAAAAATGATAACGCATTACTTCTTGACGGTGTGAGAGTAGGACAAGCGGCTTTGTATGTCAATGTAATAATAAACAATCGGCAACATGCAATTCATTGATTACGACTTGAAAAGTTTTATAGATAGGCCAAAAAATGAAAAAAATACTTCAGGAAGTTACAAATATTACGTCACCCGGGAAAAATCACGATCAATAATCTGCACAGTTCAAACCACATTCAATGATCTGGTCCGAATGGTAATGGCGTTGACTTGTATTTGCTATTGAGTGAGTGTGGATCATGAAAATGTGACATGAGCCAGATATTGTCTCCACCTACAAACAAATGATCCTGATCAAAGGGAATACTAGGGGTTACTGGTTGAAAGTCTCAGTGTAATACTCCTTGACAAGACATCATAATGGAGTTAGTGGGTTAGAACATTGATCTTGAACTTATTATGTGTGCTTGTGAACAGGTGTAACCTTGGGGGGATTATGGTCTGATTATCTAAAGCTTTGTTTCTCGGAATGAGAGATAGGGCTTTTTTTGTGAATAGCTAGGATTGATACTGCGGTTGATAGAACAATAAGCCAAAGAAACAAATTATAGGCGAACGGGGAGATCCGTCATGACATGGCCCGGCGAAGAGTTGATAATCCGATTGTGGGGAACCCTTGTCGAGAAGGGAATAGGATCTCTATTGACGCCGTGGCAAATAAAGCGTGAGGGCCGCGCTCATATCGAAGTACGACGTACCGAGACTCTTGCGATTGCGCAAACAGAAAATGACGCCGAAGACATTCGCACGGGACGGAAACGCATTGAAGACTTTTTACCTGGCTTGAAGTTTAGTATCGCGGAGCAAGCTCTGGCAGACCACAAGGAGCCTATCGAGCCAACTATTAGTCTGCCAGCCGTTGCCAAAGCATCTGCGCGGCAAATGTTAGAGGACTCTGTCCGGCGACAAGTGAACGTGGCCAAGGCTATTGTCCAGGCAGAGCAACGCCTCAGGGGCGACTCACAAGACCCCCCCAAGGAGAAAATCAACGATGACTGGCTTTACCGATGGCGGGATTACGCCAGCGATGTTTCAGCAGAAGAAATGCAGCAACTCTGGGGCAATCTTCTGGCTGGAGAATTGAAAGCACCGGGGTCGTATTCTTTTCGGTGTCTCGATTCTCTGAGAAATCTCTCGCAGAGTGAAGCCAAAAAGATTGAGAAAATTTCACCTTTCGTCCTTGAAAATATGTTGTGGAGGAACGAAGACAATTTATTTAAATCAGAGGGAATTACGTTATCAACTCTTTTGGAAATGCAGGAATTAGGAATCATTTCCGGAGTTGAATCGCTCGGCATAAAAATGACGTGGTCAACAAACCAGCCTGATAAATTCTCCCAAGCCCTACGATCGAACGGTAAAGTGCTAATAGTAAAGCACGATGATCCTAAAAAGATTATAAAATTAAATGCTTACATGTTGACATCAATCGGTAAGCAGATACTTAAGTTGGGGAGTTTTCAACCACATTTAAATTACCTAAAAACAATAGGCAAGACGATATGCAATCAAGGTTTTTTAGTCACAATCGGAGACTACGTCAATATTTCCGAGACTGAGTTTCAGTTTTTCAACGAAGTCTCGATAGAGACCCAACAAGGTACTCATGTCGACAGTCCCGCCATAAACGGACCTGCGGCTTAGCTTGAGCGTTACTGATTACCTCTTGTAATGTTCTATTATTTATTCGATTAAAGCTTTGCAGCCTTCAGGAAGAAGACATTAGCCTGCGGTAATTCGGGGGACATGATACTTAATTTTTTAAAATGGTTCGTAAGTGCAATAAAATCGACATGTTTGCCTAATAATCAATCCACCTGACCTCTATTCCGCTGGTGCTCCATAGAGGCAGGTCATTTCAAACGTTAGTGGAATAATTACATGAAATCAAAGCCACTAAAAGAAAGGGTTATTGAAAACTCTTAGGTAACGTTGATTACAGGATTTAAGTATTTTGGGCTTCTCTGAATCTGAATATTAATGGATTAATGAACATTTCTGAAAATGGAAGGCGAAGCTGAAACTTAATAAACTTAAAGAGGAGGGGAATATGGTAAGGTCGATAATAAGAGTTGCAATAGTCTCTGTTATTGTTCTGGGGTTGATCACTGTTGGTGCCTGTAGAAACGCTGATAAGCCAGCGGAACGTACCCAAGTTGTCGTAGTCGGCTCAGGAATGGCGGGACTGATGAGTGCTCTTTCGCTGGCTGAAAAAGGAATAAATGTAATCCTCTTAGAAAAAGAGGACGTGGTTGGAGGAAGATTGTATTCAGTAGTTTTCGACGGATTTGTTTGCAACATGGGAGCACAGTATTTTTTTGACGGTATACATCCAGTAGTTGATTCTTATGTAAAATCTTTTGATGTTCAACCCATAGATAAGTTGGGCATTTTTTGGAAAGGTAAATTTTACAAGTCAAAAGAAAATGAAAAGGATTTTCCAATACCTGGAGAATTAGAAGGAGAAATGGCTCTTGCTTATAAGCAGCTAAATATTGATTACAAGTTAGCAGGTAAAGGCAAAGAGTGGTTTTTTGACATAGAGCCTAAAAATGATTTGTGGAATAAGCTTGAAAAAATGAGCTGCGCTGAATATCTCGCAAAATTCCCGGCAGATGTATACGACCTTATTAATACGGAGCTGGGTGCAGAAACAGGGGGTGATATTAAATATTTGTCAGCCGTAGTGCTTGTTGGATGGGATGGAGACGAAAATCAAAGGAAATTTATCCTTAAGGGCGGGAACCAGGCACTGGCCGAAAAAATGAAAGCTGATTTCCTCAAAGCTGGCGGAAAAGTATATTTGAATTCTGAAGTTACCAAGATAAAGCAACGCGAAGATTCTGTAAATGTAGAATGCAAGGATGGACAGGAATTTGCTTCCGACTATGTAGTTGTGGCAACAACGGCAAATGTTGCAACGGATATAGTAAAAGGTCTTCCTACAGAAAAAATATCGGTTTTATCCGAAGCCGTCTACGGTCCGATTGCCCAGATCGGTCTTCATCTCAAAAACTTTCCCACTGGAGAAAAACTGAGCGCTGCTCTTTGCGTAAAGGGAGATATTACCGGGTATCTAAATCAGACTGGTTCTGTTGTGGGGAATCCGGCAGAAGGTACTATAATCAGCGTGACTGTATCAGATCTTGATGTTTTAAAACTTGATGATAAAGCGCTCCTGGAACGTATTGGCGGTGCTTTAAAGAAGATCGACCCAGTATTCAATCCTGAAACAGATATCTTGAGTTATAAAATCAAAAGATGGAAACGGGCAGTTCCCACATGGCGACCGGGATATGCCTCTAAAAATCAAGAGGCTCTCAGGAAGCCTGTCGGCAGGATATTTTTTGCCGGGGATTATACCGGCGACCCGTCATTGATGGGAGCCGCCTGGTCAGGAAGCAGAGCTGCCGAAAAAATATTGGATAACATAAAAAACTAAAAAGTCTCACCCACTGGGTGAATTCCAGGAACGCAATACTAAATTATTGACAATATTCGAATGAATTACGGTTGTGCTTGAGGAGAAGGACAACCAGGAACTTCGTCAGCATGGACTAACAGGCAGACCATTTGGCGGTAATTTGCCTGTTGATAAGCTTGATGCACTGTTCGGGAAATAGCCTCGTAAGAAAACGACCGGGTCAAATGGTTCATGGAAAAACATGGAGACGTGAATAATTTAGTATCGCGCCCCCGGAATTTCGCCGGATGTGAAAAATCAACTATTTACCGGTTTCTGAACACACCGACGTTCAACTGGCTTAATCTCCTCTTCCGACTGACACAGAAAGTAATCAATCAGTTTTTCACTCCCCCTACAAGCGAAGACAGGGAAAAGTTGCTGATCATAGACACCTCTTCCTATGAACGTGATCGCAGCAAAAAGGTGGAGTCGTTGAGCTGGCACACCTGTTTCTACTTCCCGTTCCTCTCCAGAAACTGTTCAGCCAGCTTGAATTTCTGGACTTTTCCGCTTGCCGTCATGGGGATAGACGTGTTGAATTCCCAGTATTTTGGTATCTTGTGCCGGGCGATTTTGCCGGTACAGAATTTTTCGAACTCATCTGAGGCCGCATCTTCACCATCTTCCAGTTCCATGGATGCGAGGATCTGTTCGCCGTACTTCTCGTCGGGGATCCCGACCACGTACACATCCTTCACCTTGGGATGCCGATGGAGAAATTCCTCTATCTCCCGGGGGTATATATTCTCTCCCCCCCTGATTATCATGTCCTTTATCCGTCCGGTAATCCTGAAATAGCCGTCTCTGTCCACCGTTCCCAGGTCACCTGTGTGAAGCCAGCCATCCGTATCAATCGCGGCCTCGGTCTCCTCGGGCATCTTGTAATACCCTTTCATAACGCAGGGGCCTTTGGTGACAATCTCTCCTTGCGTATCCGGGGGAAGGGCCTCCCCTGTCTCCGGATCAACCACCCCACCATCAATCCCGTCAAAAAGCCTTCCCACCGTCGATACCCGGAGATCCACCGGATCGCCTCTCCGTGTCATGGTCATAACGGGAGAAGATTCGGTCTGGCCGTATGCGATAGTGATCTCGGTGCAGTGCATCCCGGTCATAACGTTTTTCATAGCCTCCTCCGGGCAGGGAGCGCCCGCCATGATACCGGTCCTCAGGGAGGACATATCGAATTTTTCGAAATCAGGCTGGCCCATAATGGCAATAAACATCGTGGGTACCCCGTTGATAGCTGTGCACTTCTCTGTTTCTATGAACTCCAGCGCCTTGAGGGGATCAAAACTCTCCAATACGACCATCGTTGAGCCGTGGTACACACAATTGAGCGAGCTCATGACACAACCAAAACAATGGAAGAGAGGGACCTGGACCAGTAGCCGATCATTCTCTGTCATCCCCGTAACGTCCCCCACCATTTTGGCATTGTTGATAATATTGCGGTGCGTGAGCATGACTCCCTTGGGGAATCCGGTGGTTCCGGAGGTGTACTGCATATTCACCACATCGTCCGTGTCGAGAGACAGCTCACGGTTTCTCAGCTCTTCATCCGATACCGCCCCGCCCAAACGTACAATATCTTCAAAGCAAAAGGCGCTCCTGTCCTTGTTTTTATTCCTTATGTATATAACGTTTCTCAGAGAGGGGAGCCTGTCCGATCGTATCTCTCCCACACCGGCGCCTTCCGCCTCCGGTATAATCTCCTCCACTATCTGCGAGAAGCTTGTGTCCCTGTATCCCTCAATGTGAACCAGTGTTGTGGAATCGGACTGGTTCAGTATGTACTCGAGCTCATGCGATTTGTAATTCGTGTTGACCGTCACCAGAACGGCCCCTATCATCCCCAAACTGAACTGAAGGTGAAGCCACTGCGGAACATTGGTGGCCCAGACGGATACATGATCTCCCTTTTCCACTCCAATCGCCAGGAAACCCTTGGCTACTTCCGTACAGGAAATCAAAAATTCATCATATGTTTCCCTGACACCGAATTCGGGACAGATAAGTGCGTCATTCTCGGGAAATCTCGATACTGTTTCCCTCAAGAGATCGCCCATGGTAATTTCTCTGAAACCAGACATACTTTCCTCTTTTCTGATAGATTTATGGGTTAGCGGAAGGTGAAATTCCAAAATCCGCGCCGCTTTGTATATTGTTTTTTTTACTAGTGTCAAGAAAAATAACTTCAACAAAAGCAAGCTTCCCCTTTAACCCAACTTTAACCCCATCCCGGACCCAACTGCAATTAAATCTGATACTTGAGGCTGGGAGAAAATAGGAACAGCGCCCTTTTTAACCCTGACCGTTTTCTCATTGGGACGGACATACTAAGTCGAAGAGAACATGATAACGCCATCAACGCGGCGCGAAGTGGACTTTTACCTTACCTTCGCCCATCCACGGCTCGGAAAATCGCACACGAGAACGCTCTGTATCTGCTTGGACTTAACAAATAATTGGGAATTCCATTCGCTCACATATCAGGAGTCGATTGTTAATTTATGGGTTAAATAGTACAGCGACTATTTTTGATGAGATTTTCATCAAAGGGATTGCGGCAATTCTCGACAGAAAACTAACGAAGAAAAAGTCGATGTAGCTATTAAACGGTGAGAAATCCTGTTATGATGATTAAATTACGTAAACAATTCGGACGTCTATCTTGTACTTGCATTCCCCCTCCAATTACTGTATAAGCCCTCCAACGTAAATTATTTCTCACGACGGTTTCAACGGCCATTTGTCCGCCCCGCCCAAGAAGTTATTTCTAACCAATTAAAATCGAGCATCCCGGCCTTCGAGACAGGGATGCCGAAGTTGCCGTGATCGTTGCGGTCCTTTCTTTTCCACGCGTCCGGCGGGTAGAGAGTTGTATAACCCCGGACCAGGAAAAACATGAGAGAACTTGCACACGCTTACGCGCCGCGCACGCGCACCAGTCAATCTACATTAAAACTACAAGCCCAACTGCCGCAAGGCGCCTTTGGCGCTCTTCTTCCCGAGATTCAACGGGTAGTGGCCGCAGAGGGATACGTCACTCCCACACCAATCCAGGAGCAGTGCATTCCGCACCTGCTGAAAGGACGGGACCTGCTGGGTTGCGCCCAGACAGGCACGGGCAAGACGGCAGCATTTGCCCTGCCGCTCCTGCAGCGACTTACCGTCAACTTCCGCCAACCGAAGAAAGGAACGCCCCGGGCCCTTATTCTCGCCCCCACACGCGAACTGGCGGCACAGATCGGGGAGAGCATTCAGACCTATGGACGAAGGCTGCGCCTCACCCATACAGTGATCTTCGGCGGAGTCAGCCAGGTCCACCAGGTCAAGTCACTGAATCGGGGCGTCGATATCCTCGTTGCCACCCCCGGACGGCTGCTTGATCTGATGCAGCAGGGATTCATACATCTGAACGCGGTTGAGGTTTTCATTCTCGACGAGGTGGACCTCATGCTCGGCATGGGCTTCATCCCCGATATCAAGCGGGTGGTGACCCATATTCCGGCCGAGCGCCAGACACTGTTCTTCTCGGCCACCATGGCCCCGAAAATGGTAGAGCTGGCCAATACCATGGTCCGAAACCCCGTACGGGTGCGCATCGCGCCCGACGAACCCACGTTGGAGTGCATCGCGCAGAAGGTGCTCTTTGTGGAGAAAAAAAACAAGGCTGCCCTGCTGGTCTCTCTCTTGAAGGACCCACGCATCACGAGGGCACTTATTTTCACGCAGATGAAACACGCAGCAAACCAGGTGGTGAAAAAGTTGAGCTCCGCCTCCATTGAAGGCACTGCCATCCACGGCAACAAGAGCCAGTCCGCACGCACCAAGGCGCTTGAGGGCTTCAAGAAGGGCCGCTTTCGTGTACTCGTCGCCACCGATGTGGCTGCACGGGGATTGGATGTGGACGACATCACTCACGTGATCAACTACGATCTTCCTGTAGAGGCCGAAACTTACGTACATCGTATCGGGCGCACCGCTCGTGCGGGGGCAAATGGTGACGCCATTTCCTTCTGTTGCGCCGAGGACCGGGCGTACCTGCGGGAAATTGAGCACCTCTTGGGCAAGCCGGTGCCCGCCGATATGCAGCACGCTTATCACTGCGACGCGGCCAGCCTGTCGAACCAGGCCGCACCGAAGAATTTCGGTCGCAACAGCGGCAGCGGACGACCCCAGGGCAACTTCACCCGCCCACGCGGCAGCAAAAGAGGCAATCGTGGCCGGCACTAAAGTGAAGTCTCTACAAGACCTGACTCAAAATTGTGTATATTTCGCCTTTTAGCGGCGCATCAATTCTTGATACCGTAATTTGGGGGACATAATATGAAAATTCGGGGGACATAATACTGACGGTTTCGTAAAAAGTCCGAACTTCTGTCGTTTTGTCATTCCCGACCTGATCGGGAATCTATAACTGCTTGTAATTACTGGATTCCCGCTTTCGCGGGAATGACAGATTAGCGAGTGTTTGACTTTTTACGAGTTTATCAATACTAAATTATTGGCAAGTAAATAATAAGGGCAACGTTACCAATGACTTTTGTTGTTGTTTGCCAATCGTAATTTACTGCAAGCTGGCCCATTCAAGTTTTGTTTGTTTTAAGGAAGTACACCACGGGAATAGCCGTTACTGATGGTTTCAAGTTCAGTCCATGAAGAAGCTTACTCGCCCCACCTGACAACTACTTTTTTATTATATTTTTTTCTATTGCTTCTTTCGGAGTGACACCCGCATCTATGTAAGTCTGCCACATTATGTTTGCAAACTCGCTCATCGTCTTTAAATCGATAATGGGCTGTTTGATTCGTTTCATCGTGTCATCTGATATCTTGAAGTTTTGCACGATCTCCACTCCGGCCTGCTTTATCGCGTCAAGAATGTCGGCACAAACTTTTTCAAAACCGGGTTGAACCATGGTTTCAGCGGCGGGTCTGTATATCTCCGCAACGAGCGCTTCCTTATAGATGTATTTCAAATGTGAGGACATCTGGTCGAATATGGAATTCTCGGGAAATCCGGCTACTGAAAGAGCAACCATTAATGGATGACGTCCGCGCAGGGGATGGGAGGCCTTTCCATCGCGTTCGATTATGATCGGCTCAATTGCCGGGAGAGTGCGATCCATAAATGTTTTTAGCTGGGCGCTTACTCCAAAGTAGTAGAGCGGTGTGGCAAATACGGCAAGGTCTGATTCCAGAAATTTTGGAAGCAGCTCTCTGCTCATGTCGTCTTTGTGAACACATATTCCAGGTGTCTTTGTCCAGCAGGTGAAGCAGCCTATACAATAATTGATCTTTTTGGCGCGAAGATGGACAACCTCTACCTCGGCATTCGCCGAGCGCATACCCTCCACAAGAGAATCCAGCAATAGCTCTGTCTTACTCTGATCTTTGCCTCGTGGACTTGAATTGATAGCCAAAACCTTCATGTCTTCCTCTTTCTGTTTTTAGTTGTAATTGGGCCTGCGCCCTTTTATTCATTCTGAATTTGCCGCTATTTTATTAAGGATGATAAGATCAGTCGCCTTCGCCGGCGATGATTGCCCTGACCCTTTCGAGCTCCTCCGGTGTGTCCACTTCGACGGAGTCGTGGAGGGTCTCAACGACCTTTATCCTGTACCCGTTTTCCAGTGCCCGGAGTTGTTCGAGGGCCTCGGTTTCTTCGAGATACCCCACCTCCAGGTTTGTGAATATGTCCAGAAATGATTTTCTGTATGAATATATCCCGTGGTGTTTGTAGTATGGAACAGCTTCCCTTCCGTCGCGGTCGTAAGGTACTGTCGCGCGCGAAAAGTAGATCGCGTAGTGATCCCTGTCAAAGACAACCTTTACCGCGTTGGGATGATGTATCTCTTCTTCCCTCTTTATCTCGTATATAAGAGTGCAGAAATTCACCAGCGGGTCGTCCAGAAGGGGCCGGGCCACCTCTTCTATCTGAGACGGGACGAAGAGGGGTTGATCCCCCTGGATGTTCACGACGATATCCTCGTCATTCAGGCCGAGGTTTTCCGCGGCCTCTGCTATCCTGTCCGTCCCGGACAGGTGATGTTCAGAGGTCATTACGACATTCCCCCCGAACTTTTCCACCCCGTCAAAGATTCGCTTATCATCCGTGGCCACCGCGACATGAGATACCATACCGATTCCGGCCGCCTTTTCATACACATGCTGTATCATGGGTTTGCCGCAGATGTCCGCCAGCGGCTTCCCCTCAAACCGCGACGACTTATATCTCGCGGGTATAATGCAGATTACATTCGGCATAACTTTTTCTGTCCGTCGATTTTAAAGTTCTTTTGCCGCCCTTCCTATCGCATCTACCGTCTCATTCATTTTCTCTTCGGACATCATGACAGGAATGATCATGAAGAGCGTCCGGGCCATAATCTCTTCGGCATGGGGGATGTCCTCCACACGGTACCGTGCCGTTCCTTTGTACATCGGGTTGGTAAATGGAAACTGCTTTGAATTGGCGGTTGCCCGGGCGATAAGGTGTTCCCACCGCGGCGCGTAATGCCACGCGTTGTCTCTGTAGTATATGGCCCCCACATCTCTTTCGGCAAGCAGCTTCTGAAAACGTTTTGTGGTTCCTTCATCCGGGAGATTGAACCCCAGAAATGTCGCGGTGTCGCCGTCGG